>Ga0070734_10000101_pt1 | contig 237527 bp, 210 predicted proteins | sample Coa_R1_8_FD_66444 | JGI IMG/M metagenome (GOLD analysis project Ga0070734, IMG submission 66444) | Surface soil microbial communities from Centralia Pennsylvania, which are recovering from an underground coalmine fire - Coalmine... | ecosystem: Environmental > Terrestrial > Soil >...
GAACCAGCCCGCGCCGGTCAGATCCGCAGTTTCCCCATCGGCTCGATCCGGCGCGAAGAAGATCGAGCTGGAATTGGCGTAGGGCCGCCCCCACTACGAACTGAGTGCTTGCTGAAGGGAGGCGCGAACTCTCTGTCTTTCCCGCGTCGGGATGTTTCCAATTACCTTCACAATCAGCCTGTTGTCCAAGGTGAAAATTTTCAGCCTTAGCACGCAGTTGTGCTGAAGACCAGTTATCGGTGAGTCCAGCGGTATGTCACCCGGCCAAGCAGAACGCTTCGCAGACGTAATCATCGCTAGAATCGTATGGCCAGATGAGCGCTGAAATCCTGCGGAACTCAACACTGCCGCTGGACGGCGCTTCGTTCCGGGACTGTCAGTGAATGGGAAGGGTACGACGGCGATATCCCAGGGTTCACAAATCACGAAATGCCTCGTTATCTTCCGGGCTATCCCATTCGTCAAGAGTCTCGGTCAAGGCCCGATGCCACTCCGCGTCGAAACGCTGAACCTTACGAACCCGCATCTCTTCACCTTGCACTTCGTAGCCGAGTACGTCGCCTGGCTGCAGCCTCAATTTGTCCCGAATATCTTTAGGGACCGTGACCTGGCCTTTGGAAGTCAAACGTGCGTATGTCAATGCTCCTTACTTCCTTACCGTAGTATAACTCCAGCGCTACCGAGCGCTCCCGCTCATCCCATCCCTCGGCCGCTCATCACATTCCCGCCCCGCGGCGTGGCCTACAGCCGCATGCTGATCGCATGAAACTTTTGTTCATCGCCTTCGCCGCTCTTTCCAGCCTCCTGGCCCAGGACGCGTTTCAGGTCCGGGTTGCCGGGCATGGCCAACCGATGATTCTGATTCCGGGGCTCGACTCCGGTGGCGAGACCTGGGATACCACCGTGGCCCATTACCAGGACCGCTTTGAGTGCCACGTCCTCACCGTCGCTGGATTCGCCGGCGTACCGCGGGTGCCGGCGCCTATTCTCGATCGCGTGCGCGATGGCCTTGCCGATTACATTCGCAAAAACAATCTCAAGAAGCCCATCATTATCGGGCATAGCCTCGGCGGCTTTCTCGCCCTGGCATTTGCCGTAAAATACCCGGACATTCCCGGCAAGCTGATCATCGTGGATGCCTACCCTTTCATGCTCGGCGCCAGTTCCCCGTATATCACCCCCGAAGAAGCCAAAGCGACCGTCGTTATGATTCGCGGCGGCATGAACCGCATGGATCAAAAAGCGTACGAAGACTACATCAAAGCTGGCGCCGGCACGCGGACTATGGTCACCAAGGACTCCGATTTCCAGCGCCTGGTTGCCTGGGGACTGGCCTCCGATCGCACGGCCATAGCCGACGCTACGGCGGAATTGTTCAGCTCCGATTTGCGCGACGGCCTCGATAAAATCAAGAGCCCGACCCTCGTGCTCGGTACCTGGATCGCATACAAGCAGTACACCGACCACACCCGCACCGAAGCCAACCTTCGGCGCCAATACGCCCGCCTCGCCGCAGTCGAGATCCAGGTCAACGACACCGGCCGCCACTTCATCATGTGGGATGATCCGGAGTGGATGTTCGGCCAGATCGACCGGTGGGTACGTTGATGAATACGCGGCGGGCGTATTGGGCTTGCCAAGCCCTCGGATGGAGTGGGTACTCCGCCGCCGGTATCGTGATCGCGGCGCAGAATGGCGCCTGGCGAGCCTCGACAGTGGCTGGTTACCTGCTCTTTGCCGTTTACAGCATCGCCCTTACTGACCTGCTGCGCCGGGAAATCCGGCGCCGGCGATGGCTGAACGCCAAAGCTTGGTGGGTGCTCCCGCGTTTGACCCTCGCAATCACCGTCGTCGGTGCCGTGCAGGCCATCCTGGTCACCTCGATTGATGTGGCGTTCCTCCGGGCCCGCAGCCCGTTTTTGATGCTTTCTACCGTGCTGTATCTCTGGTGGGGGGTCACTTTCGCCGACGGAATTTGGGTGCTGTTGTATGTGCAACTCACTGCCAAGCGCCGGCATAGTGAGAAGGAGGCCCAACTGCAACTCGGTTTACGCGAGGCCGAGTTGCGGGCTCTCGAATCGCAGATCAACCCGCATTTCCTGTTCACCTGCCTCAACTCCATTCGCGCGCTCGTAGTGGAGGATCCGCCAAAAGCCCAGGAGATGCTCACCCGACTTGCGAACATGCTGCGCTACAACCTCCACCGGGACCTCAACCATACAGTTCCACTGGCGTCCGAGGTGGGGGCCGTGGGAGACTACCTGGCGCTCGAAGCCGTCCGCTTTCAAGAGCGCTTGCGGGTTCGATTCGCTATCGATCCGCAAGCTGCTGAAATGCCGGTTCCGCCTCTACTCTTGCAGACCCTGGTGGAAAATGCCATAAAGCACGGAGTTGCGCCACGGCCTTCGGGAGGCGAGTTAGTCATTACTGCCGTGAAGCAATCGAACGGGATTTTGGTGGAAGTGGAGAATACTGGCCGCCTGGCGCAGGCTTCTACCGCTGCTCCCCAGTTAGGCCTCGCCAATATTCGCGAGCGGCTTCGGTGGCTCTACGGAGACAGCGCCCGGCTGGAGTTGGCCAACCGCGACGGCGACAAAGTCGCTGCCACTGTCCTCATCCCGGTGCTCTCGTGAAAGCCCTGATCGTAGACGACGAGCGGCTGGCCCGATTGGAACTGCGGCGCCTCCTGGCCACTCATCCGCAGATCGAAATCGCGGGCGAAGCAGCGAATCCCGAAGAGGCTCTGGGGCTGATACCCAAGCTTGTGCCCGATCTGCTCTTCCTCGACATCCAGATGCCGGGCATGACCGGTTTCGAACTCCTGGAGCACCTCGACAACGTGCCTCAGGTCATCTTCACTACCGCGTACGATGCCTATGCCATCCGGGCGTTTGAAGTAAACGCGCTGGATTACCTGCTGAAACCGATCGCCCCCGCCCGCCTCGCTACAGCCCTCGGCAAACTCCAGCCGCGCGCGGTTCCGGCCCGCCTGGAGCACGTTTTCGTGCGCGATGGCGATCGCTGCTGGATCGTTCGCCTTCCCGACATCTTCCTGCTGGAGTCCGAAGGCAACTACACGCGCCTCTATTTTGGCAACGAGCGGCCGCTCATCCGCCGTGCATTGAATGCGCTGGAGGCGCAACTGGACCCCGCAAGCTTCTTCCGCGCCGGCCGCAAGCACATAGTGAATTTGAAATGGATCGAAAAAGCGGATTTCAACGTCGCCGGTGGCCTCACTGTGACGCTCCGGGGCGGGCGGATCGTGGAGATGTCCCGCCGCCAATCGGAAAGGCTCCGGGACGTGTTGACGCTATAGCCTACAGCCGGCGCCGCATCTCAGTCTTTCCCCAGTTTCTCGATCAGTGAGCGCATGTCTTCCGCGTGCTCTTCCTCTTTCGCCAGGACCTCCTCCATGATGCGCCGGCTGGTGGGGTCTTTATCCCCCAGATAGCGGATAATCTCCGAGTACGATTCCACCGCAATGCGCTCCGCCACCAGATCTTCTTTGATCATCTCCACCAGGGACTTGCCTTCCACATATTCGGAGTGGCTGCGCATGAGGAGGCCTTCCGGGTTAAAGTTGGGCTCGCCGCCAAGCTGGGTGATGCGCCCGGCGATCAAATCCGCGTGCGACTGCTCTTCCGCAGCGTGCTCCTGGAACTCATCCGCTACCGCCTGGGCGTTCAGCCCGTTCGCCATGAAGTAGTGCCGCTTATAGCGGAGCACGCAGACGATCTCGGTCGCCAGGGCTTCGTTGAGCAGCCGTAAAACCGTCTGCAGGTCGGCTTGATAATTGTCCGTCACCGCGCCCTTCTCGATATGCTGCCGTGCGCGGCGGCGCAATTCCTGGATGTCCGAAAGAAACGGTTTGGTTCGATCCATCGTTGCCATGCTTCTATGATGAAAGCATCCGCGTTTTGGCGCGGTACGGAATGGTACGACTCCCACAGCGGTTGCGAGATCACAGCCAAAGATGCCGGAGCACCGCTCCGGCACCTCGAATTCGCGGCCAAGCGGGACGTTTGTGAGATAATAACCTCACTTTTGTGCGGCAGCAGCATTCGCTGCACGCCGGGCTGGGTGCCCGAACGGCCGTAACGGGAGCGCCTACATGAAGCCCGTTTCCGAGAGAACCGATCGGTTCTTGCTCCTGCTCCACGCTGCAAGAAAGCTGGGCACGCGTGATGAAAAGTGCGCCTTCCTGGACGCGGTTTGCAAAGACGACCCGGCACTCCTAGCCGATCTGGTCGCGACCATCACTTTGGAATCACGTCCCTCCCAAACGGAAGCTTTGTCAGATTCTGATCCGCTCCGCTTTTTAAAAGGGCAACTTGTGGCGGACCGGTTCGAAATCGTACGTCTGCTAGGCGAGGGCGGCATGGCCGCGGTCTACGAGGCGTTCGATCGCAAGTTGGGAGAGCGTCGCGCCCTGAAGTTCCCCAAGCTGGGACACGACCAACATATTCCGGGAGAAGCGCGACAGGCGCTGCGGGTCACCCATGACAACATCTGTCGCACGCACGAAATCCACACCACCGCCACGAACAGGGGCCCGGCCGACTTTCTTTCCATGGAACTTATCGAGGGCGAAACACTCCGCCGCCGTCTCCGCCGCGAACCGATGGCCGGGGATGAAGCCGTGGAAATTGCCTGTCAACTGTGCCGGGGCCTCGACGCGGCCCATGGTGCACAAGTTTTGCACCGGGACTTGAAAAGTAACAACGTGATGCTGACGCTACGCGGAGATGGCACGCCGCGGGCCGTGATTATGGATTTCGGTCTGGCTCTGCCGGTCGATGTAGGTAGTGCCGGCATGGCGAGGCTCAGCGGGACGCCCAACTACATTCCGCCCGAGCGGTGGAAAGGCGGCGAAGCGACGCCCGCCGGAGACCTGTACGCGCTGGGCGTGATTCTGTACGAGATGCTCACCGGCGAGCTTCCGTTTGCGCCCGGGACGCCATGGGCGCGGCGTTTGTCGGAAGTACCCGAGCTGCCGAGCCGGTCGAATCGAAAACCCGACCCGCGCTGGGACCGTATTGTGGTGGGTTGCCTGGAGCCGGAACCCAGCAATCGGTTCTCCACGGCGGCTGAAGTTCTCCGCGCCATCGAGCGGACTTTTCGTGCCGGGCCTAGCCGAAGATGGTTGCTCGTGGCGGCCGGCCTCGCATTGGCGCTAACACCCGTGGCGGTCTTCCGTGAACGCATCTGGCCGCCGCCTCTGGTGCGCCTGGCGGTATTACCGTTCGACGGCTCGATGCGGGACCCCGCGGTAGATCAAGCCGCCAAGGGCGCACTCTTCGATCTTGGGCGGCAATTGGAATCCCTGGGCGCCTCCTCGCAACGTATGGTCTTAATTCCGCTAGAGGAATCTCTCCGTCATCAGGTAATCAATCCGGCCGTTGCCGCTTCCCGCCTGGGCGCTACTCATGTCCTCACCGGAACAATTGAGGCGCGCGACCGCGGGTTCGCTCTGCGCGCCGCGATCACCGATACCCGTACCGGCGTCAGCTTGAAGCGCTTTGACGGCGAGTTCCGCGATACGGATCTCTCCTCGCTACCGGCCGCGCTGGCGGGGGTGGTGACGGCTGCGTTCCATCTGCGCCAAACAGCTCCGGCTCGTATCGGCGCGCCCGCGTATGCATACTATGCGGCCGGACTGGCCGGCCTGCGGGCCGTTCCGCCCGATCTCGACAAGGCTATTTCGTCCTTTCAGGAAGCTGTGAAACGCGATGCGGATGCCGCGCCGGCGTTCAGCGGCTTGGCGGATGCCTACCTGGAGAAATACCGGCTTCAGAGGGATGGGGATATACTGGCTCGGGCCACGGCCGCCTCGGAGCGGGCGCAAAGCCTGCAACCGGACTCGCCCGATGTCCTTTTGACCTTGGGCACCATTCAAGAGCTCCAGGGCCGCACGGAGCCCGCCATTGATTTTTTCAAGCGCGCCGCCGAACTTCAGCCCCGCAACTCCGAGGCCTGGCGCCGCATCGGCATCGCCTTCCAATCCGTGGGACGCGATACCGAAGCAGTCGAAGCTCTCCGGAGATCGGTCCAACTGGCGCCGGACTATTACGCACCCCATCGCGCTTTGGGCGCGATCTATTACCGCATTGGCCGGTTGCCGGAAGCAGTGGAGGAGTTCCGCATCGTGACGCAACTGGCGCCCGGGCTGGCGGAAGGATTTTCCAACCTGGCAGCGGCCCTGGTAGGCGTAGGAAACGATCCCGAGGCCGAGCAGGCGTTGCGACGGTCGATAAGCCTGCAGCCAACCCGAGGCGCTCTAAACAACTTAGGAGTGCTCCTCCGTTTCGGGGGCCACGACAAAGATGCGGTGCCAGTGTTCGAGCAAGCTCTGCAGGCCGGGGCAGATGATGCCGGGGTCCGGCTCAACCTGGCGAATGCGCTGCGACGCGTCGGACGCATGGCTGAAGCCCGCCAGCACCTGGAACGAGCTAGCGAGTTGTCGCGCGCTGCTCTGCGGGCTAACCCGCGAGATGCTATCGCGCGGGCCCGCTTGGCTTATACCATGGTCCGCTTGGGCCCTCTGGCCCTTGCCGCCGATGAAGCTTTACAAGCGGCGCGGCTCTCTCCGTCCGATTATTCCGTGTTGTTGTGGGCCGTCATCACGCTCGATGTTTGCGGGCGAAGGCCGGAGGCACTAGCGCTCCTCTCGGACGCCCCGTACGAGCGACTCCGCGAATTGCGGCGCCAGCCGGACTTGGCGGAATTCGTTCGCGACCCCCGCTTCGTTGACCTTTTGCAACATTCCCAAGGTTCCCAATTCACCTCAGAAAGGAAGAAGGCAAATGTCCGTTCCAATTGAAATCAATTATCTAGACCCGAACAAGCCTCGGGGCAACGTTGGTGGGGTACCCTCGGTTCGCGTCGGCGAGTCGTTTCATGTATTTTCACATGACGGGCCGCTCAAATTCAGCTTCAAGGGGGATTCCCCTTTTGCCCAGGATACTGGGGAGTTGCCGGGCGGCGATGTCGATCATTTCCCAACCAAGCCCGGCAGGTACAAATTCGCTTGCAGGATCCATGTGAATGGACGCGACATTGAATTGGATCCGGATGCTCCGGAGGGCCCCGGCGGCGAAATGGAAGTGATTCCGTAATCAGCAAGAGGCGTTAACGTCGCGTTTCCGCCGGATGGAAAAGGCACGCACCACTGCGGTTGCGATATCGTAGCCAAAGATGTCTGAGCCCTACATTCGCGCCTGTGAGGTCGCCAAGGTTTACCGCTCCGGACCTTCCGAGTTGGTGGTTTTCTCCGGTCTGAACCTGGAGGTTGAGCGCGGCGAGATGTTGGCCTTAGTCGGCGAATCCGGGGCCGGAAAATCCACGCTGCTCCATCTCTTGGGCGGTCTCGACAGGCCTTCCAGCGGTGCGATATACTACAAAGGAAGAGAGATTTCCGCGCTCGCGGATTCAGAACAGGCTGATTTCCGTAATCGAGAAATTGGGTTCGTTTGGCAGATTCACTATCTCCTGCCGGAATTTACAGCGGTGGAGAACGTGATGATGCCGCTGCTGATCCGGGGCTGGTCTAAAGAGAAAGCGGCCTCGGAGTCGTTGGCGAGGTTGGATGAAGTGGGTCTCAAGGCGCGGGCATCGCACCGTGCCGGCGAATTGTCGGGCGGAGAGCAGCAGCGGGTCGTTTTGGCCCGTGCTTTGGTTGGCCATCCGGCCGTTTTGCTCGCCGACGAGCCCACGGGAAATCTCGATTTTCGGACAGGAGAAATGATTTTCGATCTCCTGGCGGGTTTGCATCGAACACACCAGCTCACCTCGGTTTTCGTCACCCACAACCTTTCCTTCGCGCGCCGCTGCGATCGAGTTTTGAGCTTGGAAAAAGGTGGTCTGGTACCTGGTCAAACGGGCGGTACGCAACCAGGCGCCGAACCGGAGTATCTTTAGTCTTAGGGGGCGTCACGTTCTATGTTTGAGCGATATACGGAGAAGGCACGCCGGGTGATTTTTTTCGCTCGGTATGAGGCCAGCCAGTTCGGCAGTCCTTATATTGAGACCGAGCACTTGCTGTTGGGCCTGCTCCGCGAGGATAAGGCATTGGCGAACCGGTTCCTGCGTTCGCATGCTGCGGTGGAATCGATTCGGAAACAAATTGAAGGGCACACAACCATTCGTGAAAAAGTATCTACTTCGGTAGACCTCCCCCTCAGTCACGAATGTAAACGGGTACTGGCATACGGAGCCGAGGAGGCCGAGCGGCTCAATCATAAACATATCGGCACGGAACACCTTTTGCTCGGTCTGCTGCGCGAGGAGAAATGCTTTGCCGCGGAGATCCTGCACGAGCGCGGCCTGCGCCTCTCCACCATACGGGAAGAACTGGCGCGCTCCCAGAGTGAGAAAGTCGCGTCCGCGCGGCCTAAGGAGAGTTCCCTGCTGGCCGAGTTCAGTCGCGATCTCACCCAGGCGGCCATGGATAGCACGCTCGATCCGCTCATCGGACGCGATTACGAATTGGAGCGGGTCGTCCAGATTCTGTGCCGCCGCACCAAGAACAACCCGGTCCTGATTGGCGAACCGGGCGTCGGCAAGACCGCCATCGTGGAAGGGCTGGCGCAGCGGATCGCCGACGGAGATGTTCCGTCGTTTCTGGCCGATAAGCGCATCCTGGCGTTGGATCTCTCGCTCATCGTGGCCGGCACGAAGTACCGCGGCCAATTTGAAGAGCGGCTGAAAACCATCATGAAAGAGCTGATGGAAAACCAGAACGCCATCATCTTCATCGATGAGTTGCACACTCTGGTGGGCGCCGGTTCGGCCGAAGGCTCTCTCGATGCCGCCAACATCCTGAAGCCTGCTCTTTCGCGCGGCGAAATCCAGTGCATCGGCGCGACTACGCCCTCGGAGTTCCGCAAATCGATCGAAAAAGATCGCTCGCTGGAACGGCGCTTCCAAGCGGTAAAGGTGCCGCCTCCGAGCGAGACCGATGCGGTCAAAATCCTGTTCGGCATCAAAGATCGGTACGAGAAGTTTCATGCCGTGGCCTACACCGACGAAGCCGTCGAGACCGCCGTCTATACTTCCAGCCGCTATATTCCCGACCGTTACTTGCCGGATAAGGCCATCGATCTGATCGATGAAGCCGGCGCGCGCGTGAAGTTGCGCCAGACCACGCTTCCCTCCGACCTGGCTGATATCCAGAAGCGCATCAAATTCATCGTTCACCGCATGGAAAACGCCATCGCGAACCATGAGTTCGAAAAGGCGCGGTTCTACTCCGACGAGGAGCGCAAGGAACGCGAGAACATGCGGCAGCTTCGCGAGAAGTACAACCTCGACGATTCCTCCACCGGCTGCGTCACCAAGGACGATATCGAAGAAGTGGTGGCCCGCTGGACCGGCGTGCCCATGACTTCGATTAAGGAAGAGGAGATCACCAAGCTTCTCCGCATCGAGGAGGAATTGCACAAGCGCGTGATCAGCCAGGAGAAAGCGATTTCCGCCTTGGCCCGCGCTATCCGCCGTTCGCGCGCTGGTCTGAAATCCAGCAGCAGGCCGGCCGGATCCTTTCTGTTCCTCGGCCCTACCGGTGTAGGCAAGACGGAAGTCGCGCGTGCTCTGGCCTCATTCCTATTCGGCAGCGAGAAAAGCCTGGTGCGCTTCGACATGTCCGAATACATGGAGAAGCATTCCGTCTCCAAGCTCATCGGTTCGCCTCCTGGATACGTCGGCTACGAAGAGGGCGGGCAGCTTACCGAGCGGGTCAAACGCAACCCGTATTCCATCATCCTGCTCGACGAAATCGAGAAGGCCCATCCAGACATCTACAACATCCTGCTGCAGGTGTTTGAAGATGGCCAGTTGACCGATGGGCTGGGCAACCAGGTGGATTTCAAAAACACCATCATCATCATGACCTCGAACCTGGGGGCTCGTTTCCTGGAGAAGCGCGGGCACCTGGGATTCTCGGCCCCTGCGGGAGAAGGCATCCCCGGCAAGATCGAAGAGATGGTTCGCAGCGAGGTAAAGAAGGCGTTCAATCCCGAATTCTTGAACCGCCTCGACGAAATCATTCTCTTCAGTTCGCTCAGCGATGAAGATCTGATCCAGATCATCGACCTTATGGTGGAGCAGGTGAACGCCAACCTGGTTGCCAAGCAGGTGAAGATTAAGCTCGCTCCGGAAGCGGCCAAGTACATTCTGGAGAAGACCTGCGGCGATCGCAGCTATGGCGCCCGCCCGCTGCGCCGCGCGCTGCAGAAATACATCGAGGATCCGCTCTCGGAATCCCTGATTCAGGGAACGCTGCCGCGCCCGGCGGACCTGGAAGTCTATCTCGGCGATACGGGCATCTATTACCGCCCCTTGAACGCCGAAGGCGAAGCCGTGACAGCAGGCGGCCCGGCGGAGCCAGCGCCCGGCACATTACTTTACACGTTCTGAACTGCGGGCCGCGCCTCATCGCCTTGGCGGTGACGTCGCGGCCATCCAGGCAACAACGACTGGCCAAAGCTTCACGAGCAAACTGCTTGGCTTGACGCGCGTCGTGATTCGGACGAAGCCGGAATCCCGTTCAACCCTGGACAAATTTCCACGCGCCGCTTGAATTTGGGGTGCAATGGACATAGCATGGAAAACTAAGGACGGGTATTCAGATGAAGCTGTCTTTAATTTCCACGCTGATGCTGGCGCTCAGTTTTGCCGTGTACGCCCAGGAGGGGATGCCGCGTATCACCTCGGTCGATCCGCCTAGCGGAAAGAGGGGCGATCTGATTGCGATCACCGGGGAGAACCTACAAAAGGACCAGGTGGATAAAGTTTTTCTGACGGACGGAAAGAACGATACGCCAGTGGAAGTCACGGAACAGACCCCTACCAGCATCAAGTTCAAAATTCCGGACAAGGTGGCGACGGGTGCCCGCCTATCCCTGATGATCCTCACCGCTGGCAAGGATGCCAAGTACATTGAGCAGCCGGTGAAGGTGATGATCGAGCAGTAGAAGGTCCTTCTCAGCGGCGCGCGCCCTCTAGCTTGGACATGAGCCGGGCCAAAGCATCGTCCGGCGGGTTGCCTTGGCAAGAGCCGAGCTCCTGTGACCACAACCGCCCCGCCAGCACGATATTCTCTTCGGCGGCATCGCTGAAGGATGCCGGCTTGTTGCCGCGAGTGAGAGCCGCCTGCGCTTCTGTTAGCGCCTGCGGCTGCGGCGGCGTGCAGCGCTGGGCTTGCTCGAGTACGTCGGCTAGCAGAGTGCGGCTGCGCCGGTACCGGTCCGCCGCTTTCAATCCGGGGAGCGACGGGTCGAGCGCCAGTATCCGGCTGCAAAGCTCATGCTTTCGGGTAGCTGCGCTATCGGTCGGGTCTATGCGGCTTGCGTCCGCGAAGGCTGTTTCCGCCGCGGCAAAATCGCCGAGCGTCATTTCCACGTCACCGAATGCATCCAGCGCATCCGCATCCCGCGGATTGCTGCCCAATAGTTCGCGGTAGAGCGCCGCGGCCTGGTTGGGCAACCCGGCATCCGCGAGCATTTTGGCAACCCGCCTCTGCAGGGCCGGTTGCGGCGGAAGTTCAGCCGCCAGCGCTAGCAACTCGGCTTGCGCCGGCTGGGTTCGTCCGGCTTTGCTCAGCGCATTCACCAGCTCGATGCGGGCCTCGATGCGATTTTCCTGAGCATTCTGCGGCCACGCTCCATCGATAGCACGCCGGTATTGCGCCATCGCCTCATCGATCTTGCCCTCCTGCGCGTCGATGCGCGCCAAAGCAAGGTGCGCGGGGCCGTTCTCAGGCTGTTCGCGCACTACTTCTCCCAGGTAGACCGCGGCTTCATCCGGGTGTTTGGCTTCCTCCAAAGCCATCCCCAACGCCAGCCGATGCGAGGCGCTGTGCGAGATCGATAGGGCGTTGCGAAACTGCTCGACGGCTTCCTCGTAGCGTTGGTTCTTCACCAAGGCGTTCCCCGCCTGGTAGTATTGGTCGGCGCGAGCAGCCCGATTCGCGCGGTAGAAATAGTTGAAGAACCCGGCTACGACAAAGAGAACCGCCAATCCCGCGACGGCCATCGCGAGAGGCGCTATCCGGCGATCGGCGGGCGGCTGAGTGGCGGCCGTCTCTTCCGTCCTGCGGCCGATGCGGTACGCTGCCAGAACATCTTCCAGGGATACCGTCCCCTTCAGTTCGCGAACGTTGGCCCGGCTGACCACCGGCAGAACTTTCAAATCCTGCTGCGCCAACCGCCCTACCGCGTCATCCAGCGTGTGATCCGGGTGCAAATGCGGAAAGTTCTCCATGGTCAACTGTTCAACGCCTGGGGGTTCGGGCACCAGAGTGGCCAGTGTTTCCTCGCCACGGTGCGCGGCGATTGCGTCGTCGAGTTGCTGGGAGGTAACCATACCCCGCAGACCACCCCCATCCACTACCGGCCACGCCCCGCGCTCCCGGTCCACCGACGCGGCGGCTTGCGCAACAGTTTCCGTCGCCGTCAGCACCAGGCTCGCGGGCCGGAAAGCGTTCCCGACCATTAACAGCGACGAGCGCGCGCGCCCCCCGGAGGGCAGGTGGATTCCATCCTGGTGCTGCAGGGCCTCGTAGATGGGTTCCTCCTGGAGGCGGCTGGAGATGAAATAGCTGATCAGGTTGGAGATCATTAGCGGCACGATTATGGAGTAATCGCGGGTCATCTCGAAAATCATAATCACCGAGGTGAGCGGTACGCGCACGATGCCGGCAAAGGCCGCTCCCATGCCGACCAGCGCGTAAGCTCCCACGCTGCCGGTGTAGTCGGGCATGAGCATGTGGGCCACGCCACCCACTGTCCCGCCCATCATCGCGCCCATATAAAGGCTGGGGCCAAAGATGCCGCCGGCGTTGCCCGAAGCGTAACAACTTGCGGTGGCCACCACTTTCAAGCACACCAGCAGCGCCATTACACTGATCACCATTTGCCCATTGAGTGCCTGGCCCACGTAGTTATAGCCCACGCCGAGCACCGGGGGGACGAACCAGCCCAAAATCCCCACCACCAGGCCTCCGAAGGCCGGCTGGATCCACAACGAAGACTTCGGAAAGGACAGGAACCGCTTGCGCTGCCACAGCAGCAACTTGACGAACGACACCGACACCAGGCCTCCGGCGATCCCCAGCACGCCGTACCAAAGAAATTCAATGGGATGCACTAACTGATAAGCCGGAACATGAAACAGCGGTTCATCGCCGAGAAGCAGGTGCAGCACGATCCAGGAAGTGGCGGAACTCAGTACAATTGAGCCGAGCACCGGCGCGTGCATGTCGCCCATCACCTCTTCCAGCGAAAACAATACAGCGGCGATCGGGGTATTGAACGCGGCGGCCAGCGCGGCCGACGCTCCGACGGGCACGAGTGCCTTGATGCTTTGCGGCGAGAGCCCCATGCGCCGGCCCAACACCGAGGCGATGCCGGCGCCCACGTGTACCGAAGGACCTTCGCGCCCGAGCGCCATCCCGCTGGCCAGCGACACGGAAGAAAGGCCGAATTTCCCCAGGACCGTGCGGAACGAAATGAAGCCGTCGCGAATGAATAATGCGGTCTTCGTCTGCGGAATGCCGCTACCGCGCGCATTAGGGAAGTACCGCGCCAGCAGGAAGCCGGTGCTCACCGCGCCTACAACGGGAATCAGCACCCGCCGCCACGCCGCGCCCCCTGCAGGATAGAGCCGCGCACCCAGGTTCTCGGTCAGGTAAATAAACGCGACCACCACCAGGCCCACGATCGCCCCAATGATCAACGTAAGGAGAAGGAGGATGCGGTCCTCGCTTGCCCGCACTGCGCCGGTTTCGCCGAAGAAGGCGGTGCGGATGCGCTCTGTCCCTGCTACCCCACTGCTATTTGCCATCTCATCCCGCGGCCGAGGCGCTTACCCCATAGTAGCGAGTCAGGTCCGGCCAATTGGAGAATGATAGATCAGGCTTGTACGGGACGGAACTTCGCGCTGAAGTGCCGCAGGAACGGAGGTTCCTCCACAATCTCCAGCCCGCGGATCTGCTGCTTACGCGCATTCACTTCCAGGATGGCTTCCACCACGTAATCGATGTGACTCTGGGTGTACACGCGCCGCGGAATCGCCAGGCGCAGCAGTTCGTGGCGCGCTGCATCGCCGAACATCACCGAACCAATTTCCACGGACCGTATGCCGGCTTGGCGGTACAATTCCACAGCCAGGGCCTGCCCCGGGAACTGCCGCGGCGGAATGTGCGGCAGCATGCGCGCGGCATCGATGTAAATCGCGTGCCCGCCAGGCGGCTCGACAATGGGTACGCCGCAATCGGCGATGTGCCGGCCCAGGTAACCCGTCGAGATGATCCGGTATTCCAGGTAGTCAGGATCGAGCACTTCCTCCAGGCCCACGGCGATCGCGTCCAGGTCGCGGCCCGCGAGCCCCCCATAGGTGGGAAACCCTTCGGTGAGGATGAGCAGGTTGGTCTCCTGCTGCGCCAACCGATCCTCATTGGTGCACAGAAACCCACCGATATTTGCAAAGGCGTCCTTCTTCGCCGAGAACGTGCAGCCATCCGCCATTGAAAACATGCGCTGCGCGATCTGTTTCGGAGACCACTGCGCGTATCCCGGCTCCCGCTCGCGGATGAACCAGGCGTTCTCCGCAAAGCGGCACGCGTCCAGGTAGAGCGGAATGCCGTAGCGCCAGCACACCTGCCGCACGGCTTCGATGTTCGCCATGGATACCGGCTGGCCGCCGCCCGAATTGTTGGTCACCGTGAGCATCACCAGCGGAATTTTCTCAGCGCCCTCCGAAGCGATCAACGCCTCCAGAGCCGCCACATCCATATTGCCTTTGAAATCCAGCCGCGCCTGAGTGTCGGCCGCCTCGGGAATCGGCAGATCCACCGCGCGCGCACCCGCGAATTCAATATTGGCGCGGGTGGTATCGAAATGCGTGTTGGAAGGCACCACCTGTCCCGGCCGGCACAGGACCGTAAAGAGAATGCGCTCCGCCGCGCGCCCCTGGTGGGTGGGAATCATGTGCCGAAAACCGGTCAGTTCGTCCACTACGCGCTTCAGACGGAAGAAACTCTCGCTGCCCGCGTACGACTCATCGCCGCGCATCACGGCAGCCCACTGTTCCGTGGACATGGCGCTGGTCCCGGAATCCGTCAGCAGATCGATGAGGATGTATTGGGCTTCGATGCGGAAAAGGTTGAATCCGGCTTGCTGGAGGTACTGCTCGCGTTCCGCGGGGGTGGTGTGGTGGAGGGGCTCGACGCTTTTAATGCGGAACGGCTCAATTATCGTCTTCATGTCGCGACCGGCTTTCAGCTTTCAGCGTACTGTACGCCGAGAGCCGATTGCCGGTCGCGATTCAAGCGATCTTACGGCTTCTTCTCTACGATGTTGTTCCCGAACACGAAGCCGATTTCTCCCACAACGCGGGTCTGGTTATCATTCAGTCCCGCCGGGCCGAATACCGCGCCCTGCGAGTAGTTGCTGGCATGCACGAACGAGACGTCGCCGCGGAAGAAAAACCCGCCATATTGGAAGGTTGGCGTCACAGTCACCGAGGTGCCTGCGCTGCCGGGACCGTACATCAGGTTCACCGCCGAGGGATCGTTGATCTTAGCCGAGCTGGCGATGTATTCCCAGCGCACCGGCAGCGAGAAGCCGTGCTTGAACGTGTGATTCACCAGAATGGCGCCGCCATTGGTCGAGTTGCCTTTGGCAATTCCGATCTTCGCGTTGGTCGGCACACTCGTGTATTGGTAGTACGGCTGGATGATCCAGGAGCCCTTATTGTACGTGTAGATCACGTTGTAAATGCTGCCGTTGTTCTGGACGGGCGTGGCAAACGACTGATACGCCGTCTGTCCCAGGTTGCCGCCTGCGACGAACGAGAGCGCGTGCGGGCCATTGGCATATGTGAGCGAACCGCTCATCCAGGTGTACCGGTTGGAATAGAAGCCATCGTTCCAGCTCGCAGAAGCGGTGAATTTGCCCATCGTCTGATTCACTTGAATACCGCGGCTGACGGCGGTTTCCTGATTCCACAGCAGCCCACGCTCGACGTTCATGTTCTCGAAGGTGAATGTGTACTCGGCGCCGATCAAAGTGGGCAATGAGCCGATCTCGAAGGATGTATTCTTTCCAGCCTGGAGTTTCAGAAAAGCTACCGGCACCGGCCCGTAAAGGTTCGTCACCGTCTTATCGGTCGCCAGAAAGGGAGTTCCCAGCGCCGGAATATTGTAAGCGCCCGCCTGCAGGTAGAACTGGAACCAGCCGTCCGCCTTCTGGATAAATACCTGCCCGTTGCTCAATCCAGCCTGGTGCGTATCGTCGCCGGGAACATGGTTGCTGGTGGCCATACCCATGCCGCTCAGAAAGCCGTTCACCGCGATTTTGCCGAAGGGACCGGCATCGAAGACGGCCGGCGGCAGGTTGGAAAGCGGCCCTGTCATAGACGGGGTGCCAAGCGGCATCGGGGCGGCGGGAGGCGGCGTGGCAGGCTGCACCGCTACTCCGTCTTTCGGCTGGTCGGTGGCCGGGAGCGCGCTTTGCGCGGAGCAGACCGAGGCCAGTCCACCGAACAGCGCAAGCGCAGCAAGACTCTTCAGACGTTGCACGTACATAATTCTCCTAAAAGTGGTTGTTGGAATTTTCCCCAGCCCAAGCGCCGGGAACCTATGCACGGCAGGGTGCAATAAGTTTGCGAGCTGTTATTCCAGGATCTTAATGCCACCAGGCGCCGGTGGACAAGATAATTATTTTTATGTGCAGTATTGAAAAAGCTTCGTGGGCACGGTTGGGGCTTGTCCAGGAAGCTGAATCAGTGCCGTGTCTGGTGCCCGGCCGCTTCCCACCGGCCCACCAACAGATCCACCACACTCAACCAAGCTCGATCCGGGTGCTCCAGTTTCTGGTACAGCGCGATGTATTCCGGCTTCTTCAGTCCCATTCCCGCAAATGCCAGGAAATATAATCCATCGGTCTCCAGATCGCTCACCTGCTCGCGGCTCCACTTGCGCGGATCGGATAGATAGGGCTCCAGATAGTTGATCACCGTGCTGATGCTCGCCCCATTCTTACCGTGCACGCTCCACAAATCCACGCCTTGCACTTCGGCGATGCGGCAGATCATGGTGAAAGCTTCCAGGTTGAAAATCGAATACCAAAAGGTGGCTCGCGCCTCTTCGCTGGGAGCGCTGCCGTTGGGTAGGATCTGGCGCGGGAAGACGCGGTCGCGGTAATAGTCGAAAGCCGCTTTCATTGCCGTGCGGTCATCCACGAAGCTGGCCACGGCTGCCACCTGGGCAGTCCACCAGGAGGCCTGGTTGTTCCCGCTGCTTTTTTCCTCCAGCCCGTTCTTGCTCTGTGTAAGCCAGCGCAGATATTCTTCGAACCATTTGCGTACGGCAGCCTCGTCTTTCGCATCCCAGTACCCGCTGCGGTCGAGAAACTCCATTCCCTGGATCGCGCGGATAAACACCCGCCCTTCCACTGTGCCCGCCGGCCGTCCCGTGTTCAGCCCACGGATTGCGCCTGCGAACTCCAGATTGGGATTCATCCGCGTCTTGGAGCTGATAAACCACGCCTGAATGTCGCGTGCCGCGCGTTGCGCGTAACGCGCGTCATCCAACAGGTAAGCCGCCGAGCCCAGAGCGAACACCGCGTTGCACATAGTTTCAAGGGCGTTGCGGTTGGCCGCGAAGCGCTCGGGGTTCAGGTGGCCGTCCTTTAAAACGAAAGGACCCGTAGGGTCGTCCGGATTGGGCCACCAATATGGCGCTTCACTGTAGTAATCGTGAGGATCGAGGTTCAAGCCTGCCGGCCGGTCGGAGCTGACGCTCCACGGCCCTTGCGTCATCCTCCGTTCAGCCTCAGCGCGCAGGCGGCGCACCGAATCCTGGGTCCAGGCCTCTTTTCGGATGATCGCGCTGCGCAGGGGATCGCCTTCGTCGTCCGATACCACCGTCATAGGCACGGACGCCGCGCGCGCACCGATCGCTACGAGGATCAATGCACCCAAAGCCCTCATCACTGCGATTGTACCGTGTTGGGGCACGGGCCTCCCGCCCGTCCGTAGCGGTTGTTACGATGCTGCGGCCAGATCCGTCTGCAACTCCGGCACCTCAATTTGAATTTGCGTGCCCCGGCCGGGCTGGCTATCGATCCACATCCGGTAATCGTTGCCGAATAGCACCTTCAGCCGCTCATTCACGTTGCTCACCCCGATCCCATGTTCCAGCAATGTAGCCAGCTTGGCTTCCGGAATCCCCACCCCGTCGTCGGCGACCAGCAAATGCAGCCGGGCATCGCCGCGTTTGGCTTGAATGCGAATGGTTCCGCCTTCGATTTTGCTGCTCAATCCGTGCTTGATCGAATTCTCCACCAGCGGCTGCAACAACATGCTCGGCACCAGCATATCCAGCGTGTCGGGAGCGATCTCGTTCTCGAACCGCAGCTTTTCGCCGAAGCGCGCCACTTCGATAGCCAGGTAGTCCTCAATAAAGCTCAACTCGTCGCGCAATGGGCTGAAATTCTCGTGCTTGCGCAAGAGCCGCCGCAGGACTTTGGAGAGCTTCACCACCATCAGTCGGGCCTGGTTCGGGTTCGTGCGAATTAGCGAGGAAACGGAATTCAAAGTATTGAATAGAAAATGCGGGTTGATCTGGCTAGTCAGCGCCGCCAGCCGCGCTTCCGCGAGCAGGCGCTCCTGTTCCTCGAGTTTTCGTTCCGTCCGAGTGTTGTTCCAAATTTTCAAAGGGATGGCGACCGCGAATAGGGTGGTCGCGTAGAGCGCCACATAAGTTAGCGGATGCAGATGCCGCAGATCGCGCGCCAGCCAGAACAACTTCTGCGCGCTCACGAGCGATGCGAGGATCTGCCGCAAAAACTCGGCCGACAGAATCGCCGCAAATAAGGAAAGGTGGAATGCGGTTCGCCGATGATTCCGGGTCTCTTTGAAGAACCGGTAAATGTTCAGATCGAAGAACGGCGAAACCCGCCAGACTTCTTCGGGGTCGGGCGCCAGATCGCGCAGCAAGCCGCCCAGTACCCCGATCGTCGCGAGCAGCGGCATGGTGAGGTGCTCTCCCATAATCACTGCCGGCAGGGAAATCAATACGCCCGAAAGCAAACCCGTCACATAGCCGCCAACAAGACCGGCGATAAAGCTTCCTTCCAGCCCCAAATCGGCAGCACCGTAGCTCGGGCTCACTACGCGGGTCGCCACGCTGGCGCCGAAAACCGTGGATAGCCAGACGGAGAGCATCAGCCGCTGGTTGAGCGTCCGGCTGTTCTGCATCAGCATGGTTTGGAAGGTGCTCCACCTTGCCAGGATGCTGGCAATGGAAGCCACCACCCCCAGTTTGAGAAGCAGCGAAATGAGGAACGACCGTTCCAAGTCGGGCATAGGCCGCCGCAAGCCATTATAATAGAGTGACTAGCGCATTCCGTACTGAAACCCACGCATGCTTAGACTCGAAAAGGTTGCGGAAGCCGAGTTCCCCACTCAGTTCGGCTTCTTCCGGATCTACGGCTTTGCCGGCCACCTCGAAAACACCATCGAAGAGGCCGTAGCCCTCAAAATGGGCGATTTGGCGGGCCCGCCGCCGCTGGTGCGCATCCATTCGCAGTGCCTCACCGGGGACGTGTTTCATAGCTTGCGCTGCGACTGCCGCGCGCAACTGGAAATTGCCCTCAAGAGCATCGCTCAGGAAGGCCGGGGCCTGCTCGTGTACGAGCACCAGGAAGGCCGAGGGATCGGCTTGGCCAACAAACTCCGCGCATACGAATTACAGGACCAGGGCGCCGATACAGTGGAAGCCAACGAACGGCTTGGCTTTGAAAGCGATCTGCGCAGTTACGAACTCCCCGGCGCGATCCTGCGCTACTTCGGGCTAAAAGCCGTGCGCCTGCTCTCCAATAACCCGGAAAAAGTGGCCGCGGTGGAAAACGCCGGCGTCCGCGTGGTGGAGCGGGTCCCCTGTCTGGCCGACGTCCTGGACACGCGCGAAGCGTATCTGCGGACCAAGAAGGAAAAGATGGGGCATCTCCTGGAAGATTTTTAGCCGGACGCGCGGCGCCAGCCGCGCCCACTGTCGCAGCGCCCGAGAAGCAACTGGTACGATGCAACCGGGCTATCATTTGTGACGCTCACAATTGACCTTCCCGCCGAGCAGGAGGCAGTCCTTATGGCCAAAGCGCATGCGCAAGGCGTGTCGGCCGAGGAGTATGCGCGTCAAGTGTTGGCAGACGCGCTTGGATCTTCTCAGCCGCGGCAGATTTGGGATGTGATCGCCGAAAATATGAGACAGGTTCCGCCGGAGGATCTCGCCGTTTTGCCTCGAGATGGCGCGACCCAGATTGACCATTGCGTGTATGGCGTTCCAAAGAGAGACGTGTGAGGGCTGTTTTCGCCGATACGTTTTATTGGGCCGCCTTGACCAGTACCGAAGATGCCGCTCATGATCGCGCCATAGGGCTCAGTCGCAGCGTTGCTCCGGACAGAATAATCACGACCGATGAGGTGCTCTGCGAGTATCTGACGTTCTTTGCTGGTACGCGGCCCAGCGTTCGAACTCAGGCAGGCAAAAACGTTGCTCAACAGATGCGGAGTCCAACGGTTTTGGTTATTCCGCAAAGCCGAGATTCTTTTTTGGCCGGACTCGATCTTTATCGTGCCCGGCCCGATAAGGCATACAGCCTGGTCGATTGCATTTCCATGCTCACCATGCGCCGGGAAGGGTTGACGGACGTGCTTACTAATGATCGCCATTTCGAGCAGGAAGGGTTTCGAGCTCTGTTCCGGGATTGACGAGCCGCGATTCAGTTCCCTTATTCTCTCTTCCGCAGCACCAGCACCGCGTTCAATCCGCCGAATGCAAACGAATTCGACATGGCGTATTCCACGTCCGCGCGGCGGGCGCAATTGGGGATGACGTCTAAATCGCAGTCCGGGTCGCGCTCGGTGAAGTTCGCTGTCGGAGGCAGCACGCCCTCCCGCAGAGCGAGCGTGGCGGCCAGGCACTCCAGCGCCGCGGCCGCTCCCAGGGCATGGCCATGCATCGATTTCGTCGAGCTTATCGGCACCCGGTGCGCATGACGCCCGAATATTGCGCGAATCGCATTCGTCTCGGTCACATCGTTGGCGGGCGTCGCCGTGCCGTGCGCATTGATGTAGCCGATCTGTTCCGGCTCCAGGCCCGCATCGCGCAGTGCCGCCCGCATCGCCCGCGCCGCGCCTTCCGCTGAGGGCTGCGTGATGTGCCCCGCGTCCGCCGACATGCCGAAACCCACCAGCTCCGCATGCACAGTTGCTCCGCGCGCCAAGGCTGACTCCAGAGGCTCCAGGACGAACATAGCCGCGCCTTCGCCCAGGATCATCCCGCGCCGATCCCGGGAAAACGGCCGGCACGTTTCGGGGGAAACCACCCGCATCGCTTCCCACGCCTTGAGAATGCCGAAACTGAAGGGTGCCTCGCTACCTCCGGTCAATGCCAGGTCGGTGATCCCCGAGCGCACCATCCAGAAGGCTTGCCCGATCGCGTGCGCTGCCGAAGAGCATGCTGTCGAAATCGTGAAACTCGGGCCGGTGATGCCAAATTCCATCGAGATGTGGCTCGCCCCGGCATTGGCCATGGTTTTCGGAATGGTCAACGGGTGCACGCGGTTGTGGCCGAGCTTATAGACCTCGTGAAAGCCGATGTCCTCGGTGCTTTGCCCGCCGACGCACGATCCGGTCACAATCGCCGCCGTCTCCCGCAACTCGGGTGTCCACTCCACCCCCGCGCACGTCACCGCCTCGCGTGCGGCAATCACCGCGAATTGCGCGAAACGATCGAGAAAATCAGCACGGCGGTCATCAAAGTAGGGCTGGTGGGTATAGCACTTGACTTCCGCGCCGTTGCGAAAGCGCAGTTGCGAGCAGTCGGTCGATTCGATGGGCCCGATCCCCGGCCGCCCCTCACATAGCGAGGAGCCTACCTCGGAAACGTTCCGGCCGAGGGCGCAGATGGCGCCCATCCCCGTGATCGCAACGCGCCGCATTCCCGATTAGCTGGCGGCCGCGTCGGCTGCTTTGGCCGTCACCAGCTTCTCCACTCCCTCGGCCATCTGCCGCACGTTGCGAACGGTGCGCACTTCCTCGTCCGGGATGGAGATGTCGAACTCGTTTTCCAGGGCGAACAGGATTTCCACCGCGTCCATCGAGTCGATTCCCAACTGCTGGAATTCGCTGTCGATCGTGACCTGCTCCAGGGGAATCCGTTTTGAGGTGGCGATCACTTTCAGGACGCGCTCGGTCAGTTCTTGGGGCATATCAGTCGGCCTACCGTTTCAAACTTATAACCCTGGTCGAGCAGCACAGGAACCAGGCGCCGGACTGCTTCCAGCGTCGCGCCGATATCGGGCTTAGGCCGCAACTCGCGTCCGTCGTGAAGGCACAGAATAGCTCCGTTGGATACGTCGCCGGCCACGCGCTCCACGACCGCGTCGGCCTTCAGCTTCCAATCATACCCGATTATCGTCCACATCACTCCGATGAGCCGCAAACGGCGCTGTGCCCGGCCCAATCCGAACCAGCGCACTCCATAAGGCGCCCGAAACCAGACCGGCCGCGCGGCGGTGTGCTCTTCGATGGTCTCCTGGGCGAGCCGCAATTCCTGCTCGATAAACCGCGAATCGCGCAAGGAAAACAGCGGATGGCTGTAGCTGTGATTGCCAATATCGTGTCCCGCCTGCCGCACCGCGCGAGCCACTTCCGGCAGGCGCTTCACATTGTGCCCGCATTGAAAGAACGTGGCCGGAACGCTGTAGCGGCTTAGTAACTCAAGAAGGTGCGGAGTACTTTCGCTGGGGCCGTCGTCAAATGTGAGCGCCACCACCCGCCGGTCGCGCGGCCCCCGCCATACCGAGGGCCCGAAGACGCTCGCGGACCGCCCCCGCACTGCCCAAGCCAGGAAAGCCGAGGCCGCGCACACTCCGGCCCCTGCCGCCACCTGCACATTCCGCCCGCGCTGGGGGTCCATAAACAACCTATTGTAGTGGCAAGCGGCAGGAGCGCCGGGGGAGATCCGACGCGCCGCCACGGCTGCTGCGGCCCTGTGCTCATGGAGTTTGCTGCGCCCAGCCCATCTTGACGTGAATCAAGCTCGTATCCTCCGGCTGCTGTACAGCCTTCGGGTAGAAGAATCGGGAGCCGTCGCGTGTCACGGCGATCGGATTTCGGCCGATCATCAGGTTAAGGGCCGCCGGCAGTGTGAACAGCATCACGGGCCTGCCGAAATGCAGATCCGCAGGTGAGCCGATTTACGGCGTGGAGGATCGCGCGCTGGTGATGGAACTGGTCGAAGGGCTCACCCTTGCCGACCGCATCGCGCAAGGGCCAAACGCAGATCGCGATAAACGCGACTGTTCCAACCCGCCGCGATATTCGGGTGGTCCCGTCCGCTCGATTCGCATTACCGTGGTAATATTCTAGTTAGATGGCGCTCGCCCGTTCCAAGCTGACCGCCCAGGGACAGATATCCGTACCGGTGGACGTCCGCCGGAAACTTGGCATCGGCCCCGGATCGGTCCTCGAGTGGAATGAAGAGGATGGCAAGATCGTGGTGCGCCGCTCCGGCCGGTTTACTTCCGAAGAAATCCATCAGGCGATCTTTCTAAAAGGCACGCCGGAACGGCGAACTTTGGAGGATCTGAAGGAGGGTATCCGCCGGAACATCCGAAATCGCCATGCGCGCCATTGATACGAATATCCTGGTTCGGCTCATAACACGGGATGACGAACGGCAGGCCGCTGCCGCCGACCGTTTTATCGAGGATGGCGCTTGGGTCTCGATCCTGGCACTCGCGGAGACCGCCTGCGTCCTGACTACCGTTTACGACCGAAGCGCCGCCGAACTCGCAACCGCCCTCGAAATGCTGCTGGACCACGAGTCTCTGGTCCTACAGGATTCAGAGGCGGTCGAGGCCGCGCTGGCGCTATTTCACTCCCGGCCATCGCTGGGATTCTCCGGCTGCTTGCTGCTGGAACTCGCCCGCAAGGCAGGCCATCTTCCATTAGGCACTTTCGACCGTTCCCTCGCCAAGGCGCCCGGCGCGGAGAGACTTTAAGGTGCCTCCGACGGGGTGATCGCCCAAAATCAGTCGCACCTTCTTGAAGGGGGTGTGTGGTTGTTCCTCTTGGCGAGAAAGAAACGCACCAAGCCGGGCGGCTGTTAGGCATGGCCAAAACAGCGGACATCGTGGACGCCGTTGTGGTAACGACAGCACTGCGGCAACGCGCTATGATTCTCACAAGCGACCGGGACGATATAGAACGGCTCGTCAGGGCTTCTGGCCACGATACGTGTGGTCGTCACTATTTGAGGCACATTACGGTTTCAGTGTACGGGTCCCAGGTAATGATCCAGCCAGTCCAGCCCTTCCTTCACCACTTCCATCCGGCTGATGTAATCCGTGTGCCCGCCTTCGTAGAGGACGTGCCGCTTGTCTTTCTCGGGGGTGCCCAGTGCCTGGAAGAACGGATTCTGCGTGCTTTCCACCGGGCACAACGAATCGTAGCGCCCGTTTAACATCAATACCGGCGTCTTCACACGCGGTGCATAATTCCAGGAGTCCACTTCCGCAGGCGCCTTTTCCACCGTACATGCGGAGAGCAGGACCGCCGTCCTGATGCGGGGTTCCAGCACCAGGTTCATCCGAGCCTGGATTCCCCCCAAGCTGAACCCCAGGTACCCGACTCGGCCGATATCGATATCGCTCCGCGATTCCAAATAATCGACCGTCCGCCGGAGATCCTTCACTACGTCGATCCAAAGATCCCGCATTTGATGGACCGGAGTGGTCAACGGAGTCGGGCCGCGATCCAACATTCCCTTATAAGCCGGCAGAATCAACGCTCGGCCCGATTTGACGATGTCCTCCGTCAGGACCAAGGTTGCGAATTCCGAATTCCGCGCACCGAGGGCGCCGATCGATGGATAGTAGATAACCACCAGGTACGGGGGCGCGGCGTTTTTCGGGAGATAAAGGTGCGCGATTACGCGCTCGTTCCCGTATGCGGCCCGAAAGCTCACGTGTTCGCGGCGCCAGTGCGGGGTGTCATCCGTCGAGTCCACACTGGAACACAAGACCCGTTTGGAACTGCGCGTGGTTCCGTTGGTCCCCGCGCCGGTGGTGGCCCAGGTCAGCCGTTCCCCCCAACAACCGCAACTTCGGCGCTTCTTGAAGGGGTGCGTGGTCGTTCCTCTTGGCGAGAAAGAAGCGCACGAGGCCGGGCGGCTGTTAGGCATGGCCAAAAAGGCGGATGTCGTGGACGCCGTTGTGGTATCGGTAGCACTGCGGGAAATGGCTACGATTCTCACGAGTGACAGGGATGACATAGAACGACTCGTCAGAGCATCTGGCCAAGAAATCGTTATCATTACTGTCTGAAGTAAATGCCCCCGCCGTTTTCAACGGAAAAGCGAGCATCGCCCCCTCATTCAAGCTGAACAAACCTTTCTCATTCAAGCTGAAGAAACCTTTCTCATTCCCCGAAACGTGAAATTTATATTTCCCTTATTTTCATCCATTTCAGATCTGGAATAAAAAGAGTCGATCCCGCCTCAATGCTACGGTCGAATTAGAGAGGCAGTCATCGCTGGCCAGCGAAGTTTCTCTAATGCAGTTGGTGTTCCGCGCGATCGCTTAGGTAGTAGGGCCGAACGATCGGTCAGCGGGCGGGCATCGGTGTCCGAAAAGAAGGACGGAAGTGCAGCGAATAAAGCCGGATTAAGCGGCGGTGGGGCGTTGGGCGCGCCTCGCTCCGCGGCGTCCGGTGGCAGGATCTGTATCGACCGGGATTCACACCCGGATGGGGCGGAGGTGAAAACTTCCGCCCCCATTTCGAAAATGTTTCCAAAACAGTCAGCCGAAGTGTGCTCGTTTGGCCGGACAGGCACTCCTGCCCGTCCAGTTCGTTTTTTCTTTTCGTTCCCAACCGCCTCAACCATCCCGCCGAGTTCGTTTTTTCGCCCCGTCTGGTACGATGAAAAATCCCCTTTTATTATGGCGTTGCACTTCTACAACACGTTGTCGCAACAGGTCGAAGAGTTCGTCCCGGCGCGGGAGAACACCGTCCGCATGTACACTTGCGGCCCCACGGTCTACGATTTCGCCCACGTCGGCAACTTTCGCACGTTCACCTTTGTGGACATTCTGCGGCGCTGGCTGCGCGCCAGCGGCTTCGGCCTCAACCACGTCATGAACATCACCGATGTGGATGACAAAATCATCCGCAACGCCTCCGCCCAGCATAAGTCCCTCGAAGAATACACGGCCATCTACACCAAAGCGTTTCTCGACGATTGCGAGAAACTGCGGCTGGAACGCCCCGAGCACCTGGCGCCCGCCACCGAGCATATTCAGGAGATGGTGCGGGCCATCGAGCAACTCGGCACGCGCCAGCACACCTATACCAGCGACGGGTCCGTTTATTTCCGCATCGCTTCATTCCCGCAGTACGGCAAGCTCTCGCACAACGATTTCAGCGGCAATATCGCCGGCGCCCGAGTTGACGTGGATAGTTATGAGAAGGCCGACGCTCGTGATTTCGCTCTCTGGAAAGCCCCCAAGGAAGGCGAGCGCTTCTGGGAGACTTCGCTCGGACCGGGCCGGCCCGGCTGGCACATCGAATGCTCGGTCATGGCGATTCAGTATCTCGGCGAAACGCTCGATCTGCACGCCGGCGGCGTCGACCTTATCTTCCCGCACCACGAAAACGAAATCGCGCAATCGGAATCGCTGACCGGCAAACCGTTCGCCCGCTTCTGGCTGCATGCCGAGTTTCTCCTGGTCGAAGGCCAGAAGATGTCCAAGTCACTCGGCAATTACTACACTCTCCGCGACGTCCTGGAGCGCGGCTACAAACCCGAAGCTGTGCGTTATCTGCTGGCTTCTGTGCCTTACCGCAAGCAGCTCAACTTCACCTTCGATGGTCTCAAATCGGCGGAAACGGCCATTGAGCGCCTGCGTAATTTCGCCCTGCGCCTCGGGACCGACAAGTTCGCCGAAGGATCCAGCGAATCGCTTGCCGCCCGGACGGCCGAGGCTGCCAAGGCTTTCACCGCCGGGATGAACGACGACCTCAATACGGCGGAAGCCCTCGGCGCCATCTTCGAGTACATTCGCGACGCCAACAGCGCCATGGATTCCGGCGAATTCCGCGCGGGCAATGTCAAAGGCGCCCTGGACCTGCTGGGTTCGTTTGATCAAATTTTTGATGTGCTCCAGCCCACCGCCGCGGCCGGTTACATCTTGGATTCCGAGGTCGAATCGCTGATTGCGGAGCGCGCCGCCGCCAAAAAAGCGAAGAATTTCGCCCGCGCTGACCAGATCCGCGAACAACTCTTGGGCGAAGGCATTATCCTGGAAGATACCAAGGCCGGCGTACGCTGGAAAAGGAAGTAGCTTTGAAAATTCATACCAAGGCGGTTCACGCGGGCGATCGCAAGAAGACTGGCCCGCACATCCCGGTCACCACTCCCATCCACACCGCATCCTCCTATTTCTATGACTCGATGGAGCAGCTCGACCGCGTCTTCGGTCAGGAAGAGACGGGCTATTCGTACTCACGCTATGAGAATCCGTCCAACTCGGCCCTCGAAGAGCTGGTAACCTCGCTGGAAAACGGTCATGGCGCGCTGGCATGTGCGTCCGGCATGGCTGCTGTGCAAATGGCGATTGTGACGGCGCTTGCCGATCGCCGCAAGTCGATTGTGGCCGCCAATGCGCTCTACGGCGCTACCGTCAGCCTGCTCCTGAATGTGCTGGAGCCCACCGGCGTCTCGGTGCGATTTGTGGACGTGTGCGATCTCGATGCCCTGCGCGCCGCAGTGGCGGAGGCAAATCCCGGCTGCATTGTCATGGAGACCATTTCGAATCCGCTGCTGCGCGTCGGCCAGGTGGATCGCATTGCCGAAATCGCTCGTGAGGCCGGCGCGGCTTTGGTCGTCGACAATACGTTTGCAACGCCGCTCATCATGCGCCCCTTGGAGCAGGGCGCGAACTTCACCGTACACAGCCTCACCAAGTACCTCGCAGGCCACGGCGACGTGCTCGGCGGAGTGGTGGTCACCGATGCCGCGCACTTCGATAGCCTTCGCACTCTTTCGCGAGCTATTGGTCCGGTACTGGGCCCCTTCGAGAGTTATTTGGCCATGCGCGGCATCAAAACGTTCCCGTTGCGCATGGACCGCCAGTGCGCCAACGCCTGCCGCATCGCTTCAGCTCTCGCCGCGCATCCTAAGATCGAGCGTGTGTACTTCCCCGCCAGCCCCGACCATTCGGACGCCGCCACCATTCGCCGCCTCTTTCCACCCAATCTTTTTGGCGCCGTGGTTAGCTTGGAACTGAAAGACGCCGGACGCGACGAAGTCTTCCGCTTCATGGATTCCCTCAAGCTGATCGTGCGCGCCACCTCTTTGGGTGACGTTCACAGTATGATGCTCTACCCTGTAATGAGTTCGCACCGCGAGATCTCTCCCAAGCATCGCGAGCGCATGGGCATCCGCGATAGCCTGGTGCGCCTCTCGGTGGGGATCGAAGCTCCGGAAGATATCCTCGAAGATCTGGAACAAGCGCTGCGTTAACGGCTGTGGTCAGCCCTTTCGGGCTGTCACCGGGCTTCTGCCCGGCGCCCCGGTTCCGCTACAACTCTTCTACCCCGCACGTCCCCGGCGCTTGGGGATCAGCATCGAGCGGCCCCATAGGCCCGCCGGTACGCGACTTGGCGCTCCAGTCTTCAATCGAGATTTCCACCAGCAGGGTGGCTTTGAGATGTTCGTCCAGCGGCGGCGCGTAGTCGCGCCCCGGCGTCCGTCCGGGATGGTAGCGGCGGATCATGCCTTCGTAAATGCGCTTCTGTGCCTCCGCATCGATTACTTCGCGCCCTCGCCCGAAACAGACCACGCTCCGGTAGTTGATGGAGTGATTCAACGCCGTTTTGGAGTAGACAAGGCCATCGAGGAGCGTCACCGCGACGCACAGCGGCGCGCCGGAAGCAGCCACGTGCAGCGCGCGGCTGGCACGCGACCCGTGCAAGTAAAGCCACTCCGGTTGGGCGCCATCAAAATGGTAGCCAAACGGGATGGTGAAGGGCTGGCTATCTTCTGTGAAGGCCAGGTGCGCCACGCGTCCGGCTGCCAGGATAGCGGCCGCCTGCTCCGGAACGCTCCGGTCGGCATGGCGGCGGATCTCGTTTCGTGCCTGGATCATAACTGAACTATACTCGGGAAGTGGTCCTTTGAAAATGACCAATTCTAAAAAAGCGATGGTGCCATTTCTGGCGCTGCACGTGGACCGGCGCTCGCCAATCCCGCTGCAGCGGCAGCTTTTCAATTGCCTGCGCGACGCCATCCTCGCGGGCCGCCTGGCGCCGGGCGTGCGCTTGCCCGCCACGCGCGTTCTTTCGGCTGATCTGGGCGTTTCCCGCAATACGGTGGTAGGCGCATTTGATCAACTCCTGGCGGAAGGCTACCTCGAAGGCAAAGTGGGCTCCGGAACGTATGTGGCCCGCCAAATCCCCGAACAACTGCTGCGCGTGGGACCACCGAAAACGGCCGATGCCGGTCCCGCCGGTCCACCCTTGCGGCTGTCGCGGCGCGGGCAGTATCTCGCCGGCATCCGCGTGAGCCTCAATCAAGGGGTTGCGTTGCCCCGCCCGTTTCGGCCAGGCTTGCCCGCATTTGACCAATTCCCGCGCGCTCTGTGGACACGCTTGGCCGCCCGGTTGCTGCGCCGCGTGCCCGCGGCTACTCTCACCTATGGTGATGCCGCGGGATACTTTCCTCTCCGGCAAGCCATCGCGGAGTATCTGGGCGGGGCGCGCGGGGTGATTTGCTCGGCCGGTCAGGTAGTAGTCACTTCCGGCACGCAGCAAGCTCTCGACTTGGCGGCCAGGCTCCTGCTCGATCCGGGTGATACCGCGTGGGTCGAAGATCCCGGTTACCTGGGTGCCCGCGCCGCCCTCATGGCTGCCGGCGCCCGCTGCGCGCCGGTACCCGTCGATAGCCAAGGGATCTCAGTCGAGTCCGGGAGCGTGCGCGCTCCCAATGCGCGGCTGGTATGCGTTACGCCCTTGCACCAGTATCCTCTAGGCCTGACTATGCCCGTTGCGCGCCGCATGGAGTTGCTGGCCTGGGCGGGACGCCGCCGTGCTTGGATTGTGGAAGACGATTACGATTCCGAGTACCGCTATGCCGGGCGCCCTCTGGCAGCGTTGCAGGGCCTGGATCCCGGCCGCGTAATCTACACCGGCTCGTTCAGCAAGGTGCTATTCCCAGGGCTGCGCCTCGGATACCTGGTGGCGCCCGCGCCCCTGGTTGACGCTTTTGTATCCGCGCGGGCGCTAGCCGACCGGCAGCCGCCCGGAATCGAGCAGGTGGTGCTGGCGGAGTTTCTGGCAGAGGGTCACTTCGCCCGGCATGTGCGCCGGATGCGGGCGCTGTACGCCGAGCGCCAGGAGGTGCTTCTGGCAGCGATGAAAGCAGAGGCGAGTGGGCTGATTGACGCGCGCCCAGCCGAGACGGGGTTGCAGGTGGTGGGCTGGCTTCCGCGCGGCGCCGACGATCGCTCCCTTTCGGAGAAGGCCGCCGCCTCCGGGATTATCGCACCTCCGCTCACAGCCTATGCGATGCGGGCCCGCGTGCCTCCCGGACTGATTCTCGGTTACGCTTGCCTAGCGCCGAGGCAGATCCGCGACGGAGTCCGCCAATTGGTCAGCGTGCTACACTCAGGTCGGAAATAACACTATGACCCCGGAAAATCCCATGCCCCTGACGCTCCAAGAACACCAGGAATTGGGCCGGGAAATCCGGGCAGCCGATGCCCGGCTGCGAGAACTCTGCTCCATGATGGTGGGGATTTACGGCCAGCAGAACGCCGCGTCCGATTCCTTTCGGGAAGTAGCCGCCGCCATGGAGCGCCTGCGGACAGAACTGCAGGCCCAGGCCGCGCGTGACTTGCCCGGCCTTCCGATGGATGGCATCTACGTCTGATAAGCGTAGGTCGCACGACGTGATTGTTGACATTAGCAGGACCAGCGGAGTAGCATCTCACAGACATTTGGATTTTATTTTGCCGGAGGGACAGCTTAATGAAATGGGCTGTGTTAATGGTCTTAGGTGCGATGGCGGCGGGCTCCAGTTGGGGACATCACTCATTCTCCGCCGAGTATGACGGCAACAAGCCGGTGACCGTCAAGGGAGTGGTGGCCAAAGTCGCCTGGGTCAATCCACACGCGTACATCTACGTGCGAACCAACGATGAAAGCGGGAAAGCATCCACGTATGCCTTTGAAACCAGCAGCCCGAATGCGCTGCTGCGCCGCGGCTGGAAGCGAACGTCGCTCAAAGAAGGCGAAGCGGTGACGGTGGAAGGATATCTAGCCAAGGATCCGCGGCCGTTATCCGACGGCTCAATTCATGCCAACGCGCGGCTGGTCACGATGGCGGATGGCCACAGCGTTTTCGCCGGAACCTCGGCGGACGATGGCGGACCGGCGAAATAGGCTAACCAGAGAGGACCCATGAAACAGCTATTGCCGGGCGCCCTGGCAGGCGCACTGCTTTTGGTGTTGGCCTTCTCCAGTAACACGGCCGCTCAATCCGATAAGGCGGGCAAGGGCGGCAAGAAGGACCTGGGCGGCCCAGGCGGCGTGATTGCCGTGAATGGCGTTCGCGATGAAAATCTGCCACCTCCGCCGGCTGGTCCCACGCCGCGCATGCCGGACGGCAAGCCCGACCTTTCCGGAGTGTGGCTGAGCGGGAATTATTCGTTTTCCAATATGGGCGGTCCCCTGCCATTGCAGCCCTGGGCGCAAAAGGTGATGGAGGAACGCAGAGCCACTCGCGGCAAAGACGATCCGGAGGCCAAATGCCTACCGGGAGGAGTTCCACGCATCACCCCGTATCCCATGAAGCTGGTGCAGACTCCCAAATTGGTGGTCATGCTGTTTGAAGGCAACGTTCACAGCTACCGGCAGTTCTTCCTGGATGGCCGTCCGCACGATCCGGACCTGGATCCGAGCTGGATGGGAGATTCCATCGCCCATTGGGAGGGCGACACCCTGGTCGTCGATACGTTGAACTTCAACGACAAGACGTGGCTCAATGGAGGCGGCGCGCCCCATACCGATAAACTCCATGTGATCGAAAGATACTCGCGCCCTGATCTGGGGCATTTGAACGTGGAAATCACGATGGAAGATCCGGGCGCGTTTACGCATCCACATACGTTCAAGAGGCAGCACGTTCTCAGCGCCACATGGGAGATCCACGAATACGTGTGCAACGAGTTCAACGTGGACGTGGATCGCTTAGGGGCCAACTAACTTCCTTACCGTTTTTCCGTCTAACACAGGCTCCGTCTCTTGACATGCCGGTGGTAGTGGGATATACCTAATCAACCATTTGGGTCTTTCAGGGGGAGTTCATGCGATTTCGACTGCTTGCGGCCTGTGTACTACTGCTCAGCGGGGAGGTTTGGGCGCAGAGCGACCGCGGAAGTATCACCGGAGTGGTCACAGATCCGGGAGGCGCGGTAATCGCCAGCGCCGTGGTAGACGCCAAAAACGCGGAAACGGGGGCCTTGTATCATGCGGCCACAACCGCGACGGGGAATTACGCCATTCCCGAACTGCCGCCCGGCAGCTATCAGGTGACTGTGGCCGTACCAGGATTCAAGCAGTATGTGCGTCAAGGCTTGGCCTTGGCGGCCGGCCAGAGCTTGCGTATGGACGCAGCGATGGAGGTCGGCGCGAATACCGAAACCATAACCGTGAGTGAAGCCGCGTCTCTTTTGAAGACGGAAAGCGGCGAACTCAGTCACAACGTGGCGGCGGATAACTTGGCCGACCTCCCCATCTTGACTATGAGCACCAACATCCGCCAGCCGTTGACAGTGACTCAACTGTTGCCGGGAACGGCTTATATTCCTAACCCTTCATTGCCCCAGTTACTCACCGTGCGAGTAAATGGCACGCCAACCAACTCTGAGCGTTTGCGCGTGGAAGGCCAGGATGCCACCGATGAACTTGGCCAGGGGGCGGCGTCACAGACTCAGGGCAGCGTCGATGCCATCCAGGAGTTCGCCATTCAAACCAGTAACTTCGCCGCGGAATTCGGGCTTGCGGGCGGCGTGGTCTACAACGTCATCATGAAATCTGGCACCAACCAATTGCACGGCAGCGTATACGAATACTTCGCCAACGAAGCACTCAATGCCGGAGTTCCGTTCACCGATAACGGAAAGGGAGGCCACCTGAGGCCGGCGGTGCGGCGCAACGATTATGGATTCACGCTTGGAGGGCCTGTATGGGTTCCCAAAGTATATAACGGGCGCGATAAGACGTTCTTCTTTTTCAGCATGGAGCGATACCCCGTCTCGCAGTTCACCACGAACCTTTTCAACACCGTGCCGATACCGCAATATCGTACGGGGAACTTCGCCCCTGCCCTGACCGGCCGCACGTTGGGTACCGATCCGTTAGGGCGCCCGATCCTGGAGAATGAGATTTTCGACCCGGCTTCGCAGCAGTTGATCAATGGGCAGTTGGTGCGCGACCCATTTCCCAACAACACGATTCCCACCGCAAGGCTCGATCCGGTGGCGCTCAAAATGCAAGCGTTTATTCCATTGCCGACCCGCAGCGGTCTGGTGAACAATGGCGCGTATCCGTTTTCGAACGACATCACCACGACGATTCCCTCGTTAAAGATCGATCACCTGCTCAATTCCCAGCAGAAACTAAGTTTTTACTGGCAGTGGGATCACTATTGGGGGACGGCGCCCGGCAACGGCTTATATGAAGGCTTTCCACAACCGATTTCGCAGGGTACCCAGACTCATTATGATTCGCATATCTGGCGACTAAACTATGACAATACATTAACGCCGACACTGCTACTACACGTGGGGGTGGGTTATGCGGATAACTTCAATCGGAATCAGACGGAGACTCAGAACTTCAATCCCACCACCCAGCTAGGATTGCAGGGGCCATTCACGCCATACGCCTTCCCTAGTGTGTCGGGTCTAAACTCGGCACAAGGCGGCGTCAACCCCGGACAATCGGGCGGCGCCAACTCGCTTGGTCCCGCCGGCGCCATCCAGAACATCATGCAGAAGACCACTGCCATCGCGAGTCTCTCGTGGGTGAAGAACAACCACAATTACAAGTTCGGGGGAGAACTGCAGAACGACGGCTTCCCCGTCCACATCACCCAGGGAACGGATGGCGTCTTCGCTTTCAGCGCGGCGGAAACCGGCCAACCGTATCTGAACAATACGACTCTGGCCGGAGGAGCCGTCGGGTTTCCGTATGCCAGCTTTCTCTTGGGCTTGGTGGATAGCGGTAATATCCGGGTGCCTACAGCAGGCAAGCTCGGGAAGCACGAGTTAGGGTTCTATGCGCAGGACACCTGGAAGGTGACCCGCAAGTTCACGCTGGATTATGGCCTGCGCTACGACTACTCGATTGCGGAACGGGAGCAGTACGGGCGGCTCCCCAGCTTTTCGAGCACGCTGGCCAATCAGAGCGCGGGCGGTCACCCGGGTGCGGTCATTTATGAAGCGACTTGCCAATGCACTTACGCGCACACATATCCGTGGGCATTCGGGCCACGGCTCGGGTTCGCGTATCAGGTGATGCCGAGTACCGTGCTGCGTGGCGGAGCGGGAATCATCTACAACGGGACCGACAACGATAACAAAGCTTCCAATAACGTCACCTCCACCAATCCGTTCAACCCCACTGCCTTCGGCCAGCCAGCCATGACGTTCAGCCAGGGTGTACCCCTCACTGCCGCTCAGATCGCGTGGCCGAATTTCAGCCCAGGGGAGTATCCGTCGCCCGGAACGCTCTCGAGCCCCCCATTGGTAGTCGATCCGAACGCGGGACGTCCGGCGCGGTTGTATCAGTGGAGCTTCGGAATCCAGCATGAGATCACGCGCGACCTGGTGGTGGAAGCAACATATGTCGGGAACCGGGGCATTTGGTGGCAGGCGCCGACGCAGGTTAACTATAACGCGCTCACCCCGCAGGTCCTCGCCGCTTACGGTCTCAACATCAACAGCCCGACGGATCAACAATTGTTGATCTCGCCATTGAACTCAGCACTGGCGGCGTCACGCGGGTTCAACAAACCGCCTTATGCCGGGTTTCCGGTTACCGCGACCGTGGCCCAGGCACTACGGCCATTCCCGCAGTTCGCCGCCGGAGGAGGGGCGACCACGGCCGTTGGCGCAGCAAGCACCGCCGGGCTAACCCCTCTCTGGGCTCCGTTGGGAGATAGCTGGTACGACGCCCTGCAGGTCAAAGTCTCGAAGCGCCTCTCACACGGGCTGGACGTCTCATACGTCTTCACATGGCAAAAGACGCTGGATGTCGGCGCGGAAAGTGACAGCCCCGCGGGCAGCACCGGGCAAGTGAACGACGTGTTCAACCGTCCCGTGAATAAATACCTATCCGTATACGATCAGCCATTTGTGAGCACGCTGGCGATCAATTACACGTTGCCCAAGCTGAACACGAACCGCGCTCTTTCGTGGGCGATTCGCGATTGGCAGATCGGCGTGTTTGAACAGGACGCGAGCGGCTCTCCCATTCTGTCGCCGGTTTCCACGAACAATCTGGGGGCGATGCTCTTCCAAAGCACGTTCGTGAACCGCATTCCGGGCGTGCCGCTTTTCAGCGCCGATCTCAACTGCCACTGCTTCGATCCGAACAAAACCTTCGTGTTGAACCCGGCAGCCTGGGTGAATCCGCCGGCCGGACAATTCGGGAGCGCGGCCGCCTACTACGGCGACTACCGCTATCAGCGGCGGCCCTCGGAGAACCTGGGTCTCGGGCGATTGTTCCGCATCAAAGAGAGAGCCACGATCAACTTGCGCGCAGAGTTCACGAACATCTTCAATCGCACCGAGGTGGGCAATCCAACCTCCACCAACATCCTGGCCACGCAAACCCGGAATCCCACGGGGCAGACCACTGCCGGATTCGGCTTTATTAATACGAGCAGTGTATTCGCGCAGCCGCGGCAAGGGGATTTGATCATCCGCATTCGCTTCTAGCGCAAACCGGGACTACCACCAGGAGCGCTTTCGAAATCCGCGCCTGCCGAACCTATTTCACGGAGTGCACTTCGGTCTGAAGCTGCATGACGGCGGCATCGCTGACCGGACCGTGGAAGCGCCATTGGATCACGCCGGAACCATCGATCAGCAGGACGTAGGCGTCATCCGGGGCGGAAAACTCCGCCGTCGTCTTCAACTCCGCTTCCTTGTGATAGATCAGAAGGAAACGATCGCGCTGTTCTTTCGGGGTGCCGCTTTTGATACCGTGCGAGGCCATTCCGCGCACCAGGCGCGGCACGGCTTCCAGAACGGCCATGGGATATACCGTGACGGCCGCCTGATCGGGGAATTCGCGATCGAGGCGTGCCGCCCATGCTTTGACTTGCCCCTCGGAGGCATGCGAAAAACCGGCTATAAGGATGGCTGGATGGCCGGAGGCAGCATCCGGGAGGACCACCTTCTTGCCAAGCACGTTTTCGCCTTCGATTCGGGGCAGGGTGTCCGCCCATATCACTGCCGAGAGCGACAGGAGCAGAACCGGTAACAGTCGCATGAAACCAAAGACGTTGCCCACCGACGCGTAGTTTCCGCGAAGGCGCCGGGCAATCTGACCGGCCGCCAGCGTCGTATTACAGTGGGATCATCTGCCGGGCTAACACCGCGGGTCCGGTTCCGATATGCGCCCCAAACTGCTGACACCATTTCACATCCTGTACCATCGCGCCCGTGCAGGAGCGCAGTGCGCGCTGGAGCCGGGAAGAACTGGAGAGCCGGCAGGAGGAGAATGTAGCGGCGCTGCGGCTATTTGCGCTCCAGCGCTCGCCCTTCTACCGCTGCTTCCACGGGCGGCCGCGCGGTGCCGGCCGGGGAAATCGGCGATCGCTTGCTGCTTACGGTCTTCGGCCGGCACACGCAGCCGCTGATCCGGCACGAGATCAGCGATATGGTGCGTCCGATCGCCGGGGAATGCCCGTGCGGGCGGAAGTTCCAGATGATCGAATCGATCGAAGGCCGGATGGAGGATGTGCTGTACTTCTCGCGCCGCGACGGGCGCGCTGCAAGCTTGCCGATTCACCCCAACTTTTCCATCAGGTGCTTGAGACGGTTCCGGCAGCCGGGTGGCAGGTAATCCACGAAGAAGATGGCTTATCCGAGTCTCTCGCGGGGATAAGTCCTGCAGCACTGGACAACTCCTTGGCCGAAGGCCTGCGCGGTGCAGTGGAAGCACAAGGAGCGATCGTGCCACCCATTCGGGTGCGAATTGTGGAAGAGTTGGAGTGAGGCGCGACTGGCAAGGCCCCGCTGATCTTATCGCGCAGACGCGCCGGCCCGGTGTGGGCGGCTGAACCCAAATTGTAAAGGATGGCCGCCGGTGGTTACCGGTCGGGAATGGCTTCAACGTCGCGGAGCCGTGAGGCTTTTTGTATCAGTGCTGACCAAAAATGGCGCAGTGGAAAAAGACTTTGTCGCGGCGCCGTTTCGTGGCGGTGTGGAAGCATGCGCAACTGCTCCCAACTGTACGGGAACTCTTTTCCACAATCCAGGCAAACGACGTAAGTCTTTTTGCCGCATGGTTCTCGACGGGTTGAATGGTGCTGGTCGGGCACTGTGAGGGGAAACGTAGTTCGCCGATGGGAGCAAGTCACCAAGTTCAGAATGGCCTCGAGCATCTTGCCCTTTGTTATGCAAACCGCTTGCCAAGGGGCTGTTCCGGGCGCAGGCGTACCAATTCCAACGGATGGGCGCAATCGCGGTATGCGGACTGCAACTTGGCTCAGTGTGCAACCCGCCGTGCAAAAGCAAAAGAAGCGGCAATGGGCATTCTCGTTTGCTTATCTTTTCTGGACCGTCCTGATTATTTGGGCAATCAGCCGGTCGACCGCCCCACCGGGGCCCAAGCAGGTGGCGTATAGCGACTTTGTTTCCGAAGTCAACGCCGGCCACATAGACGAGGTGCGTATCACCGATCGCCAATTCCTGGGGCGCGAGAAAAAGGCACAAGGCGCTAAGACTGAGAGTTGGATCGCCGCCGACCGCCTGCCCAACATCGACGAAACCGCCATCGTCCACCAATTGGAGCAGCACGGCGTTAAGTTTTGGGGACACATTCAATCGCCGTCGTGGTGGTCGCAACTGTTGTTATGGCTCGGACCGATGCTGTTGCTGCTAGCTATTTATGGATACGGGATGTGGCGCATGCGCAAAGGCGGCGTCGGACCTATGAGCTTCGGACGGAACCGGGCGAAGATTTACGACCAGTCCTCAACCTTCGACACTACTTTCGACGATGTAGCCGGCGTTGATGAAGCCAAGGCGGAATTGGTGGAAGTGATCGACTTTCTGAAGAACCCCCAAAAATACCAGCGGCTAGGCGGACGCATTCCCAAGGGTGTGTTGCTGGTAGGCCCGCCGGGGACCGGCAAGACCATGCTGGCGCGCGCCGTGAGCGGCGAGGCGCGAGTACCGTTCTTTTCCATGTCCGGCTCGGAATTCGTGGAGATGTTCGTGGGCGTGGGCGCGGCGCGGGTGCGCGACCTGTTCGAACAGGCTAAGTCGAAAGCGCCCTGCATTATGTTCATAGACGAATTGGAGGCCATCGGTAAAACGCGCGCAACCGGCCAGGCTGCCTTTTTGGCGCATGACGAGCGCGAACAGACGCTCAACCAGCTATTGGTAGAGATGGATGGATTCGACGCCTCGAAAGGCGTGATCATCATGGCCGCCACCAATACGCCGGAAGTGCTCGATCCGGCCCTCACGCGCGCCGGGCGCTTCGACCGGCAGGTGGTGGTAGACCGGCCTGACGTGGCCGGCCGCGAGGCAATCCTGAAAGTGCATGCCCGGAAACTGATGCTGGGGCCGGATGTGGACCTGAAGGTGATTGCCAGCCGAACGCCTGGAATGGTCGGAGCCGACTTGGCGAACATCGTGAACGAGGCTGCTTTGCGCGCGGCGCGGCGCGGCGGGGACAGCATCGCCATGCAGGATTTCGAAGGGGCCGTCGACCGCGTGACTCTGGGGTTCGAACAGCGAACCCGGATCATGAGTCATGAAGAAAAGGAGCGGGTCGCCTGGCACGAGGCGGGCCATGCACTGGTTGCGCTCTCGGAACCGAACGCCGACCTGGTGCATCGCGTCTCGATCATCCCGCGTTCCATCGGCGCGCTGGGACACACTCTGCAACTGCCAGTGAATGAGAAGTACATCATGACTCAGCCGGAGTTGGAAGATCGCATCGCGGTAATGCTGGGCGGACGGGTGGCCGAGGAATTGACGTACGACGGAGTGGTCTCCACGGGCGCAGCCGATGACCTCGAAAAAGCCACGGAACTGGCGCGGCAAATGGTGACCCGCTTCGGAATGAGCCAGCGCCTGGGCCCGCTCACGTATGGGCAGGAATTCCGCAACCGGTTCCTGCGCACCCCGTTCAGTTCCGAGGAGCGCAATTACAGCGAGCGCACGGCGGAACTGATCGATGGCGAGGTGCGCGCAGTGATCGACCGCGAGTACGAGCGCGTCCAGGGCATTCTGCGCGACCGCCGCGATCAATTGAAAGCCGTGGTGGCGGCACTGATCCAGAAAGAAACCCTCGAACGGGCCGAACTGGAAGCCATACTTGCGAGCACTCCGATAGAGCAGCCGGTTGCATAAAGGACAGGACGCGCGCCTAATGGCGCCAGGAACCCGAAGGGTCAAGTCCGCGGGAGAGCCAGTCTGGCCGATGGCGAGTATCGGGTCGAGGGGACGTGGGACTATTCGTCTGGCTGCGACGTCGGCACGCATTTTCTAGGGATGTGTCTTGTGCTGACTCTCGAATCTCCAGTTCCCTCGGGCACGGCTCGGGTCCTGTTCGACCGGCACCAGTTCCGCATAATCGATAACTGGAGCGTCAAGGGTATGCAGGGAACCGGTTCGCGACGCGTAGTTGTGGAGGAGCTTTTCGTTCCTGTGCATCGGCTTATGCCTTGGACTGGTCTTGCGCGTAACATGCAAGAGCAGCCGGGGGCTGGGCTCCATAGCAATCCGATGTATCACGGCAAAAAGGCCCCGTCCGTTTGGGGCCGCTACTTCCGCAATCTGGCGGTCATCCGCACCCACATCACGCTACAACTCAGCCATACCTCGGGCAATTACGCCCGCCTCCATTTCGGTTTGCCGGCCCTCGGACCTTTTTAAGGGTGCGTGGAGTGGCAGGGAGCAGAGCGGGGCAAGTGGGGCACTATGAATTTGACACCCAGCGGTTCAGTATTATAGAATTCGGCCCGATAGTCTAGGCTGGGGTCATATGAAGAGTCTTGCGGCTCGTTGGCGCGGGCCCATCAGTTTTTCCCCGTATTCCCACTTTGCACGATAGTGGAGGTGTTCCCATGAACCGTAGATTGGTCGTCCCCGTTTTCGGAGTAGCAGTCGGCCTCCTGGCCATTTCCACCCCGATTTTGGCGCATCATGGAACCGCGGCATCGTTCGACAATTCTCATCGCCTCACGGTTAAGGGAACCGTGACGGAGTTCGTGTGGTCCAACCCTCATTGCCAGCTCTACCTCGACGTTAAGAACGACATGGGCGAGGTTGTGAACTGGGGTATTGAGCTGCTGAGCCCGGGGAACCTGGTCAAGACTGGCTGGAATAAGAATACATTCAAGCCGGGAGACGAACTAATGGTCAGTTTCGTTCCGGCGAAGGGCGACAGGCCTTTTGGGATTTGCGCGCGATACTTTCGTCCCTCCGATGGCTGGAAGTACGGTACCGACTCGTGTGGGTATACCAGGCTGGGTCAAGCCGTCAGTTCACTTCCGCAAAAACCGGGGTATACGGCGGTGGAAGTACAGATGCCGAAAGACGATAAGTAGACGAGTAAAGGAGCTATCGAATGACACGTAAGCTGGTAAATCGCTTCTCATTGATGACACTGGGCCTTCTGGCGATTGGCGCCCCGATTTTCGCGCATCATGGAACGGCCGGGGTGTACGACTATACGCACCGCATCACAACGAAGGCGAAAGTGACGCAATACATCTGGGCCAATCCCCACGTCCAGATTTACTTCACCTTGAAGAACGATAAGGGTGAAGAGCAGACTTGGGGCGTCGAAACAGCCAGCCCGGGCAACATGCTCGCGAGCGGCTGGACAAAGCGTACGTTCAAGGAGGGCGACGAAATCTCGGTAAGCTTCATTCCCGCCAAAGGTGACCGGCCTTTTGGGATTTGCCCCCGATTCGTGCTTTCCGATGGCCAAGTCCTAGGCGGCAGCCGGTGTGCCTTGGGTGGAGGTGGTGGAGTGGTCGTAAGCACGCTTCCTATCAAGCCAGGCTACACGACAGTGGAAGTCCAGATGCCGAAGGATGACAACAAGCGGCCCCCGTCGGAGCAAGAACAGTAAAAGGAACGCGCCCTTCTCGGCCGCATCCGAACAGTTCATACAGTTGTCGAAGGAGTTCTAACATGCGAAATCGCTTGATCGGTGTGATGATTGCTGTCACAGTAGCGCTAGCCTCGTCGTCAGTCGCTTTCGCTCAGAACCGCAAGCAAGGGCAATCAGCCAAGCCGCCGGCGGCCTCGAACCAGCCTTTTGACCCGCATGATCTGTCCGGGTTCTGGGATATCACCAACATCGGCCGGCAGCCGGGCGCTTTGAACGAAACGAGCAACAATCGCCCCCCGATGACGCAGTGGGGATTGGCGAAGTTTCAAAAGACTAAGACGGGATATGATGGCAAGCAATTAAGCAATGGGGTTGACCCCAACGAAAAGGATTGGAACGATCCAATTCTTTGGTGTGACCCGACGGGCTTTCCACGGATCATGTGGCACCCCACCCCGCCCGGCATGAGGTTCGCCCAGACGAATGACGAAGTGATTCAGTTCTTCGAGAATAATCGCGTTTGGCGGGACATATGGACCGACGGGCGAAAACTTCCGGGTGACGACGCAGATCCGCGTTGGTACGGATATGCAGTCGGCCATTGGGAGGGGGACACATTTGTCGTCAACTCGAACAACTTTATTGACTCTACCTGGCTCGACCAATATGGCTCGCCGCATAGCGACGAGATGACTGTGGAAGAGCGTTATCGTCGCGTGGACCACGATCATCTGGAGATGATCCTGAATATCACTGATCCGAAGACCTATACCGGGACTTGGAAAGGCGATAAGAAGATCTTCCAACTGGTAGAAAAGCCGGCCCGCTCGCCGTTTAATGATCTCCGCGAGGACATCTGTGTGTGGTCGGAGGCGAAGCGTTTCTTCGACCGGATGGAACTGAAGGGCCAGGGTGGCCTACAGATACACCCGTAGCTTTACATTAAGGAGGTGTCACATGATGCGTAAGCTGTTAGCTTCCCCGGGATCGCTCGCCGCTGTTGCGGCTACATTGGCTTTCACACAGATCGCTTTTGCGCAGAACCGCCAACCGGCGCAGGACCAGAAAGCGACTGCGGCAAAGTCGACACAACCCTTCGATCCGCATGACATCTCCGGTATTTGGAAGAACCCCGGTGGATTCGATCCCTTTTTGGGCAACGATCGCCCCCCCATGACGGACTGGGGGAAGGAGAAATGGAGTAAGACGAGGTCGTCCGCCAGGCGCACGCCGCTGTCCTTTGGATTCTATCAGGACCAGAAAGATTGGAATGACCCACTGTTTCAGTGCGACCCTTCCGGTTACCCGCGCAACACGGACTATAGTAACTTCCGATTCGTGAAGCTTCCGAACGAATTCGTGGAGTTCTTCGAACGGGACCATGTATGGCGCGACTTTTGGATGGACGGCCGCAAGCTCCCGGGGCCGGACGCCGAGCCGCGCTGGTACGGATATGCGATTGCGCACTGGGATGGAGACACCCTGGTGGTGGAATCTTCCGGCTACGATGACCGGACGTGGATCGACCCCTACGGCTCGATTCACAGCGACCAGATGCGGATCGAGGAACGCTACAAGCGCCTGGACCACGATCATTTGGAGGTCACCATGACGCTTACCGACCCGAAGGCGTACGTTGGCCCCTGGGTTGGCAAACCTAAAGTATTGAATCTGATGAACAGCTCACAGCAAATCCAAAAGGGTCTCTGGGGGAAGCGGCCGGATGGGACGGCATACGGTGATATTCGGGAAGAGTATTGTGTCTATTCGATTGAGCGCCAGTTCTGGCAAGGACGGCCCCTGGACGGAATCGGTGGCGACGACAAGAAGTAACGCGCTCTGGTGGGGCAGGCGTTCAGCCTGCCACGGTCTTCTGTCGATTAGTTTCTGTCTGCTCGGTGTAGTTCCGGCATTTGGTCAAGGCGCCCCGCCCAGGCAGCTCATGTCGGAACAGGCTTTCAAAAACGTTACCGTGCTCAAAGGAATCCCGGTGGATGAATTCATGGACACAATGGGGTTCATCGCCGCATCCACCAACTATAACTGCGCGGACTGCCATGTCGAGCCGAAAGATGAGGGCGACTGGAGCGCCTACGCCCAAGAGACTCCCCGCAAAGCGACAGCCCGCCGCATGATTCTGATGGTGCAAACCATCAATAAAACGAATTTCGGGGGAGCCCGCGTAGTCACCTGCTACACCTGCCATCGCAATGTCCAGGGCGCCCCCAAAGTGACGCCGAGTTTGCGGGACCAGTACTCTGAGCCGCCCGACCCCGATCCCAATGAAGTCGAGATCAGACAGTCCGCGCAAGGAGCACCTGCCGCCGATCAGGTTTTTGACAAGTATCTCCAGGCGGTAGGGGGAGCGCAGAAATCAGCGGCCATCACCAGCATCGTGTTCAAGGGCACCTATCAGGGGTATGCAGAGGAGAAGGCGCCTGTGGACATTTATCTGAAGGCGCCCAACCAGCGCACCATGATCGTCCATACGACCGGTGGCGACCGCACCACGACCGGCGATGGCACCAACGCATGGATAGCGGCGCCTGCCACGGATAAACCTTTTCCCGTGATCCGGTACAACAACGGAGACCTGGATGGCGTCCGGCTGGACGCGATACTCTCGTTTCCGGCGGGAATCAAGCAGGCGATCACGAAGCCGGCGGTAGGCTTTAGCAGCATTGGCGATGAGGATGTGATGGTCGTACAGGGCACCGCAACCGGCGGGCGCTCTCCCGTAAAGCTGTACTTCGATAAAAAGTCCGGCCTGCTGGTGCGGCAGGTGCGTTACGCCGATACGATGATCGGGCGCGTGCCGGTTCAGGTGGACTACAGTGACTACCGCGATGTCCCTGGAGCGGGAGTTAAGCTACCCTTTCACATTGTTACAACCTGGACGGACGGCAAGTCAGATGTCCTGCTGACTTCAGCGGAAACCAATGTGCCGATCGACGCGGCGAAGTTCCAGCAACCGTCCCCGCCGGCGCCACCGAAACAATAACAGGTCGATGCTTGACAGCGCACTCTACGCCGCCACCATTTTCCAAAACCACGTGATACTCTAGCATTCACCAGTGACGGGCCTCTTCGACGATCTCCGGTACGCTTTTCGGGCGCTCTTTAAAAACCGCGGTTTTGCTGCAGTCGCGATCCTCTCTCTTGCACTCGCCATCGGCATCAATACCACCATCTTCACCTTTGTCAATGCCATTTTCCTGCGGCCGTTGCCGGTTCGAGACCCGGCAAGTCTGGTTACCGTCTTCACCCTCGATCCGCGCGTGCCTGGCGATCTTCCCTGTTCGTACCCCAATTTTAGGGATTACCGCGACCGCAACCAGTCTTTTTCGGCTATGTTGGCCTCCTTAGCCGTTCTGGGGAGCCTCACCACGGGCGATGCTCCGCGCCGGCTGCTCTTCGAATTGGTTTCCGGCGATTATTTTCAAGTCCTGGGTATAAAGCCGGCCCTCGGCCGCGGCTTCGTGCCGGAAGAGGACACCACCGCTGGAGCCTCTCCTATCGCCGTAATCAGCGACGGGCTGTGGAAGCGTGAGTTCGGCGGCACTCCCCAGATCATCGGCCAGACAGTGGAAGCCAACGGCCAGCCCCTCCGGATCGTGGGAGTCGCGCCGTCCGAATTCCGGGGATTGAATCCGCTGAATCCCGCCGATCTCTGGATCCCCATGGGGATGTACCCCCGCATGAACCCCGGCGCTTCCTTCCTGGAGCAGCGCCGGGCCTTGTTCTTCGGCGTTGTGGCGCGCCTGAAGCCGCAGATAAGCATCCAGCGGGCCGAAGCGGAGATACTCAGCCTGTCGCAAGCGCTCGATCGCGAGTTCCCGCGTGAGAACGCGGGCCGGCGCGCCAAGTTGGTCCCGTTGACCGAAAGCACGATCAACACCAATACCCGCAGGTTGATGGAGACCTCTGGAACAGTCTTGATGATCGTAGCCGGTCTGGTCCTGCTGATCGCTTGCGGAAACGTTGCCAATCTACTGCTCACGCGGGCCGCGGGGCGCAACAAAGAGATCGCCGTGCGGTTAGCGCTGGGCGCGGGCCGATGGCGCCTCGTGCGGCAATTGCTTACGGAAAGCATCGGGCTGGCTTTGGCAGGAGGCGCGCTCGGTCTGGTTTTGGCCGCCTCGACGCGGCACCTGCTCTGGAATCTCCGTCCCCCGAACCTCACCAACGCCGTGTTTCCCATCGAACTCGATGGCACAGTGCTCGCTTTCACGTTGGCTGTCTCGCTGCTTACCGGCATCCTGTTCGGCCTGGCCCCCGCATTACGAGCCACCCATCCCGATCTGGCCACCGATTTGAAGGAACGAACCAGCCAATCCGCCGCGCGCCCGGGCCGCCTGCCTGTCCGCTCGCTTCTGTTGGTCGCTCAAGTCTGCTTGTGCGTCGTCTCCCTCGTGGGAGCGGGCCTTTTCATTCGCAGCTTGCAAAATGCCGAACAAATGGATACGGGGTTCCAGACCGACCGCCTGGCCACGGTAGCATTCAACCTTGCGGACTTGCGCTTCGGGGCGGCACAGGCCCGAGTGTTCGAGCAGCGCCTGATCGAACAGGCCGCCGCAGTTCCAGGCGTCGCTTCTGTGGCTCTGTCGAAGGATCCTGTTTTCCGCGTTGCGGTTGCCAGAACCGTGGCTGTGGACGATGATGCAGATGCCGGTGAGGGCCGGGTCACTCTCATCAGTCCCGTATCTCCCGATTACCTGCGCACGATGGGGATCGCGCTCGTGCGTGGGCGCGATTTCAATGCTCTCGACACGCCAGATGGGCCGAGAGTAGCGATCGTAAATGAGGCCGCTGCCGCGCGCTATTGGCCCGGCCAGGACCCAGTCGGGCGGCGGATCCGGTATTCGGGCGATAATAAGCAGCTCCTGGTCGTGGGAGTTGCGCGCAACGCCAACTACCTGGCAGTTGGGGAAAACCCGCAAGCCCTCATCTACACCCCGCTGCTACAGGACTTTGGAGCGCAGGGGACGCTCGTGGTCCGCGCCAATGGCGATCCGGAGTTGGTCTTGCCCACCCTCACCCGTCTCGTACAATCGATGCAGCCGCGCCTGCGCCTGCAAGCCCGCACGGTTCGCACCATTATTGCGGGTACTTTATGGCTGCAGAAGCTCTCCGCCGGTTTGCTCGGCATGTTTGCCATACTGGGCCTGCTGCTCGCGGGCGTTGGCATCTACGGCGTGATCTCCTATTCGGTCCACCAGAGGGTGCGCGAAATCGGCGTGCGCATGGCTCTGGGAGCGACGCCCGCGAGCGTGCGTTCGATGATCCTGCGCGAAGTGCTGTTCGTAGTCGCTGCCGGAGTGCTGGGCGGTTTGGCAGTGGCACTCGCGGCGTCGCGAGGGGTTCGGAGCTTGTTATTCATTACCGGCGCTGTGGATGCCCTTACGTTCCTGGTGGTTCCGGCGCTATTGTTCTTAGTCGCAACCCTGGCGTGCTGGCTTCCGGTCATGCGCGCGACACATGTCGATCCCGCCACCGCTCTACGCGAGGAGTAGCCGCCACTCAGCCTTCTGCCATGATCGACGAAACGCACGACCCGGCGCTCCAAAGTTGGGTTGATTCCGCTAATGATCCCGGCACGGATTTTCCCATTCAAAACCTGCCGTACTGCCGGTTCCGGCGGCCGGGCGAGAGCGCTTCACGTGCCGGGGTGGCCATCGGCAGCCAAATATTGGATTTGGGCTCGGCTCTTGGCGTGGAATCCGTTCACGCTGTCCTGGCGATGCCACCCGCGGCACGGAGCAGCCTGCGCAAGCGCATCAGCCAGTTTCTGGTAAGTCCGTCTCGCGGGGCGGAGCAATCACTCGTGCCGCAAAGCGAAGCCGAAATGCTCTTGCCGTGCTCGATCGGCGACTACACCGACTTCTATTCCTCTCTCCATCATGCAACCAACGTGGGCGCGATGTTCCGCCCCCACGCCAGCCCGCTGCTGCCGAACTACAGATGGATTCCGATTGCGTATCATGGCCGGGCGTCTTCTGTGGTGGTGAGCGGGACCGCCATTCGCCGCCCCTGGGGACAGTTCGCTGAGAACCGTGAAGGGCCTCCGGTCTTTGCTCCCAGCCGGCGGCTGGACTATGAAGTGGAACTCGGTATATTTCTTGGACCCGGCAACGCGCTCGGTGAGCCCATCCCCCCATCGCAAGCCCTCGATCACGTAGCCGGTGTGTGCCTGTTGAACGATTGGTCGGCGCGCGACATTCAAACCTGGGAGTATCAGCCGCTCGGCCCATTTCTCTCCAAGAATTTCGCCACTTCCATTTCCCCCTGGGTGGTCACTTTGGATGCGCTGGAGCCGTTCCGACGCGCGCCCGATCCGCGGCCGCTAGCCGACCCGAATCCGCTCCCGTATCTCCGCGGCGCCTCGCGCGGGGCCTTCGGGATCACGCTGGAGGTTTGGCTCCGCTCGCCGGCGATGGCCGAACCAACGCTGGTCAGCCGCGCTGATTTCGCCTCGATGTATTGGACGGTCGCGCAGATGGTGGCGCATCACACCTCTAACGGCTGCCCGCTCGAACCGGGCGATCTCCTAGGCAGCGGGACCGTATCCGGCCCCGAGAAGAGTAATCGCGGATGCCTGTTGGAGATGACCTGGCGCGGGGCCGAACCGCTCACTCTGCCCACCGGAGAAACCCGCTCCTTCCTGGAAGATGGCGATGAAGTTATTCTGCGCGGCTGGTGCGAAGCGCCGGGGTTTCGCCGCATCGGTTTGGGAGAATGCCGCGGAGTCGTGCTGCCCGCGCTCGCGCGAGAGTGACCACAACCACACAACGCTGAGGGCCGCCGTGATATGGTGATCCCGTGAGAGTCGGCGTATTCACTCCCGTTCTGGGGCAATTTTCACTCGACGAAGTGCTCCAGAAACTGCAGAAGATCGGCATCGACACCGTCGAGCTTGGTACTGGCAATTATCCAGGTGACCCGCACTGCAAGCTCTCTATGCTCGAAGATTCCGCGGGCTTGCGTGAGTTCCGCAAGAAGCTGGAGGGTCGCGGCTTCACTATCAGCGCGCTGAGTTCGCACGGCAATCCGTTGCATCCCGATGCGGCGCGGGCGCGCCACGACCGCGATGTCAGCCGCAAGACGATCCTCTTGGCCGAAAAATTAGGCGTGCCGGTGGTGATCGACTTCAGCGGTTGCCCTGGCGATTCTCCGTCATCCAAATGGCCGAATTGGGTCACCTGCCCGTGGCCTCCCGATTACCTCGAGATCTTGCGGTGGCAATGGGATGAGGTGGTTGCGCCCTACTGGATCGAGCAGGCGAAGTTCGCCGCCGATCATGGTGTGAAGATCGCCATCGAGATGCATCCGGGTTTCGTTGCCTTCAGCCCGGAGACTTTGCTGAAATTGCGCAATATCGCCGGCCCCAATGTCGGATGCAATTACGATCCGAGCCACATGTTCTGGCAGGGGATCGACCCCATAGCCGCAATCCGGATTCTGGGAGATGCCATCTTCCACGTGCATGCGAAGGACACCCAAATCTATAATCACAACCTGCCGCTCACAGGCGTGCTGGACACCAAGAACTACACCGATGAGCGCGGCCGTGCCTGGCTATTCCGCACTTGCGGCTATGGCCATGGCGAGGAGTGGTGGAAAGAATTCGCCTCCACCCTGCGCATGTTCGGTTACGATTATGTGCTCTCGATCGAACACGAAGACAGTTTGCTCTCACCCGAAGAAGGCCTCACCAAGGCAGCGGCGTTCCTGAACGGTATCGTCATGAAGCAGCAGCCTGCCGCTGCGTGGTGGGCCTAGCAGCGGCCCGGATGTAACTTTGGAAACGTTCGTGCAGTCCAAATAATTGATGCCCGGGCGCGCCTTTTTCGGTATTTTCTGCACGGTTTTGCTCCTGGCGGCCCAACAGGCCGAGCCGGAATCGCAGCCCGTGGCCACGTTTCGTAGCGATGCCCGGCTGGTCGTCCTGAATGTCTCGGTCATCGGACCGGACGGCAAAATCGTCAACGGCATTCCTAAGAGTGCGTTTTCCGTTTACGAGAACGATGAGCCGCAGCAAATCGGCGTTTTCCGGCAGGAAGACGTTCCGGTATCCATGGGCCTGGTGATTGACAACAGCGCCAGCATGAAAGAAAAGCGCGACCGCGTGGCTGCCGCGGCGCTCGCGCTCATGAAAGCCTCGAACCCGCAGGACGAGGTATTTGTCATTCATTTCAACGAGGAGCCCACTCTGGTGCAGGATTACACCAGCAACGTCCGCCAACTCGAAACCAGCCTCAACAAGCTCCAGTCGAGCGGCGAGACCGCAATGCGCGACGCCGTCCGCATGGGCATCGAGCATCTGCGCACCAAGGGACGCAAAGACAAGCGCGTGCTGCTCGTAGTGACGGACGGAGACGATAACAGCAGTATCGAAACGCTTTCTCACGTGGTGCAGGCCTCGCATCAATCGGATGTGATCGTCTACGGCATCGGATTACTGGGTAAGGAAGAACCGAGTGCGGCCGCGCGCGCCAAAAAAGCGTTGGACGAGCTGACCACTGCTACTGGAGGCCGCGCCTGGTTTCCGACAGACGTGGCTGAGATCGGCCAAATCACCCCTGAGATCGCGCACGAAATTCGCAACCAATACGTTGTGGGATATACACCCACGAACCTGGCCGCGGATGGTAGTTTCCGCCGGGTGCGAGTGGAAGTAAGCCAGCCTAATGTCCAGGTCCGGACGCGTGCGGGTTACTACGCGCCGCGCGACTAATCGCGAACTGTCAGGTTCTTTACCGACAGGCCGAGCCCGCCGCCGTCAAAATAGCCCCAGGAGGTTCTTATGAGAATATCCGTAAGTCTGGGCGCCATCCTTCTGTGTTGTCTAGCTTGGTCACAGGAACAGCAGAAACCGGCTGCCGCAACTCAATCGGCGAACACTCCAGCCGCAAGCACTCCGGCGGCAACCGCCCCAAGCGCCAATGCGCAACCCGCGGAATTGAAGACGCAAACTTACAAGGGGACTCTGGTAGATGCATCCTGTGCGGGAGGAACAGCACAGGCTCCGGCCGCAAACTCGAAAGCAGATCAATCACAAGGGTGCACGGTTTCCGCCAACACCAAGGAGTTCGCGCTGCGCACCAAAGACGGCCAGACCCTGAAATTCGATGCGGTCGGTAACGACCGCGCCGAACAGGCAATCAAGAACAAGAAGAAGTGGACTGAACAGGCCTCCAGCGGCAAACCGATTCATGCCACGGTGAGCGCCAATGCCAATGGGGACCGATTGACCGTGGTGGCAATCGACTGAGCCCTACTCGGGGAACATCTGGTGGGTGAGGTCCTCGGGCTTCTTTTCCCGGAAGCCATCCCACCAGCCCAGCGCGAAAGCGGCGGCGCACAAGACCCATACCGCGATATCGATCCAGTCCACTTGGAACCGCAGAGACACTGCAATCGCGCAAGCCGCCGTCCGGATGACCCACCCATAAAACCGCGGCAGCTTCTGGGTGCCCTTTTTGACTCCGGCGGCAGACCGCCCGGCGAAGTGCCCGAAAAAGACGCACAGCACGCCCAGGACGCCGCGCAGGAAGTCGAGCGAGATAGGCATCATACGATTTCGACGCCGTCGTAAACGTCGCGGAGCACCAGGCGGCAGCCTACGGATATGAGTTCGACGGTCTCTTCCGGCTGGGCAGCATAGGTGCTCAGCCAATGATTATCCGGCTGGCGGGTGTGCAGATCCAGGTGCTTTCGGTCCGAGGCCACCAGCAGGTACTCTTTGAGAGATGGGAGCGAGCGGTAATGCTCGAACTTGCGGCCTCGGTCATAGGCTTCGGTGGAGGGCGACAGAACTTCGACGAGCAGCGTTGGGTTGAGCAAGGTGTCACGGCGATTGTCAAGGAATTGCCGGTCTCCGCAAACAACCACCACATCCGGGTAGGTGTATAGTCCGGTGGCTGGGATGTGAACCCGCATGTCATTGGAATAGCCGCGACACAGGCCACCACGAAGTTGCGTCCTCAATTCTCCACCTATATTCCAGACGATGAGGTTGTGAACTTCGGTCGCACCCGCCATGGCGAACATTTCGCCGTCGTAGTATTCGCTCTTGAACTCCGCCTGACGCTCGATTTCCAGGTATTGCTCCGGAGTCAAGCGAGTGGTCGGCTGGGTGGACATGCCTCTACATATTATGCCGGACGAGGGGAACTGCGGAACTTATAGGTGGGAACTGCAAAACTGGAGTGCCGCGTAGGAAGTGGCTGCGCTACGCGGCTTCCCAGCAAATGACTTCTTGGAAAGCGCGATTAGCGCAGGTCTTTCTTAGGCTCGTCGCTCTTCTTTTTCTTGCCGCCCTTTTTCTTCTTACCATCTTCCTGCTTGGGCTGGTCCTGGGCGAAGGTCACGGTTACGGTGCCGATCGCGAACGCCAGGCCGAGCATCAAAGACATCAATTTCTTCATGCGTTTCTCCTTTGGATTGCAGACGATTTATACGTCTTGGGCCTATGATAACGGGCCGCACATGAACGGTCTCTTAAGCCACAATTAAAATCAGTTCATTTGGCGGGCGATTCCGAACGCTCAAAACCCCGGCACGCGAGCACCGGGAGCCGCGGGTACTTGGAAAAACCGGGATCGGTCAAGCTGAGGCGGCATTGGTAAAAAAGCGAGCCGCGATCGGAGCGGATCACGCGCGCATGGCGGCAGGTTTCACACAGGCCGATCCGGTTATCTGTGCGCTCTCCACTCATGCAAGTCCAATGGGTATATACTGATAACCCAAAGAGGGAATTTTAACCGGAGCCCCCAAACTCCGGGACGACAGTTATGTGGATCATCCGCCTTGCACTCCGCCGGCCGTATACCTTTGTGGTCATGGCGATCCTCATCGCCATTCTCGGCGGCGCCGCGATCGTCACCATGCCGGTGGATATTTTCCCGTATATCAACATCCCCATCGTAAGCGTGCTTTGGCAGTATTCAGGCCTGTCGCCGGACGACATGGAGAAGCGCGTCGTCACCAACTTCGAGCGCGGGCTGACTTCGAACGTAAACGATATCGAACATATCGAGTCGCAATCGTACAACAACATCGCGGTAGTCAAGATTTTCTTCCATCCCAACGTACAGATCGACATGGCCGTGGCGCAGGTGACGGCGCAAATGACCAGCGCGGTGCGGTCGATGCCCCCGGGCATGTTTCCAGGCAACGTGCTCAAATTCGATGCCGCCAGCGTGCCGGTGCTCCAGTTGGGGCTTTCCAGCAAGACGCTGCGCGAGCAGGAAATTTTCGACCTGGCGAACAATTTCATCCGCACGCCACTGGGCACAGTGCAAGGGGCCAGCGTTTCCTATCCGTTCGGCGGCAAGTCGCGTTCGGTGATGGTGGACCTGAATCTGGATGAGCTTTACGCCAAACAACTTTCGCCGGTGGATGTATCGAATGCTTTGACGCTGCAGAATCTGATTCTGCCCGCGGGAACGGCCAAGCTGGCGGGCACCGAATATCAGATCAAAGTGAACAGCAGCCCACTGGTGCTGAACGAACTGAATAATCTGCCGATTAAGACCGTAAATGGCGCCACGGTCTACATCAAAGACGTGGCGCAAGTGCGGGACGGCTTTTCGGTGCAGACCAATATCGTGCGCACCAACGGGTCGCGCGGCGTGCTGATGACCGTCACGCGCATGGGCCAGGCCTCGACGCTGGACATCGTCAGCCACGTGAAGGCGGCCCTGCCTCGAATCCTGGCGACCGTGCCACCCGAACTGAAAGTTACAACCCTGGCGGATCAATCGATCTTCGTCCGCGCTTCGATTAAGGGCGTGGAACGGGAAGCGCTGATTGCGGCGGGACTGACGGCCATGATGATCCTGCTGTTCCTGGGAAGCTGGCGCAGCACGCTGATCGTGTGCACTTCGATTCCGCTCTCGATTCTGGCGTCGCTTTCAATTCTGAGCCTGCTTGGCGAGACCATCAACGTCATGACGCTGGGCGGGCTGGCGCTGGCCGTCGGAATCCTGGTGGACGATGCCACGGTGGCGATCGAAAACACGCACCGCAATATGGCCATGGGCAAGCCTTTTGTCCGAGCGATCATTGATGGCGGCGCGCAGATCGCGATTCCCACTTTCGTTTCCACCCTGGCGATCTGTATTGTGTTCGTGCCGGTGCTGTTGCTGACTGGAACGGCGAAATTCCTGTTCACTCCGCTCGCGTTGGCCGTGGTGTTCGCCATGATGGCCTCCTATCTCCTTTCGCGCACCTTGGTACCCACCATGGCGCATTTCCTGTTGGAAGCCGAAGCAGACGCGCACCAGGAGGGGAGAGAAGCGCGCGGCCTGTTCGCCCGCATGCACCACCTGTTCAACGCGCTGTTCGAGAAAATGCGCTTCCGGTACGTGGGCCTGCTGGACTGGTCTCTGGAGCATCGCGCCAGCGTGCTTACGGCATTTATGGCGGTTTCGATCGCTTCGCTTGGCCTGATTTGGCTGGTGGGTGAGGATTTCTTCCCGACCGTCGATTCGGGCCAAATCAAGCTGCACGCCCGCGCGCCCGCGGGCACGCGGATCGAACAAACGGAGGTGCGTTTTTCAGAAATTGAACGCGAGATCCGGGAAACGATTCCGCCCAACGAAGTCGATACGGTGATCGATAACATAGGCGTGCCCAATAGCTGGGCCAGCCTCGCGCAGGGGGACATTCCCACCATTTCGAGCGCGGACGGGGAGATCCTGATTTCGCTCAACAAGGAAAAGCACCGGTCCACGCGCGATTACGAAGTGATGCTGCGGAAGCGGCTGCGCGACAAGTTTCCCGATACGGTGTTTTTCTTCCAGCCTTCGAACATCACCAGCCAGATCCTGAATTTCGGGCTGCCGGCGCCAATCGACTTGCAGGTAGTAGGGCGCGACGCGGATGCCAATTATAAGCTGGCGGAACGGCTCGCCGCGAAAATTGCTTGCATTCCAGGGGCGGCTGACGTGCACGTCCACCAGGTGGTGGATGAGCCGGAGATCCGGCTGAATGTGGACCGCACGAAAGCGTCGGAGTTGGGATTGACCGAGCGGGACGTGACCAGCAGCATGCTGATCTCGTTGAGCGGGAACAGCACAGTGGCGCCGAATTACTGGGTGAACTGGGCCAATGGCGTCAATTACAATGTCGGCATCCAGACGCCGCAATACCGCATCGATTCGCTGGATGCGCTGCTCCGGACGCCGATTTCGGCGGCCACCAGCCTCGTGAACAGCACGACTCCGGGGTCCATGGCGGGCGCCGCCGCGGGGGGGAATGCGTTCGTCGGTGCTTCGCCCAGCGGAGCGTCCCAAGCCTACGGGAACCCGGGGGCGCTGGCCAGTGGAACCCAACTGCTCTCGAACCTGGTGAGCGTGCAGCGCGGGTACACGCCGGTGATCGTGAACCATTACAACGTCTGGCCGGTATTTGACGTGTACGCCAATGTTTCGCGGCGCGACCTGGGGGGCGTGGGACGCGAGGTGGAGCGGATCATGCGCGACGAAGAACCGCACCTGCCGCGCGGTACAACCTTCTCTCTGCGCGGGCAGATTGAGACCATGCAATCCTCTTTTTTCCGCCTGGGATTGGGCATGGCATTTGCAGTGGTGCTGGTGTATCTGCTCATGACCGTGAATTTCCAATCTTGGGTGGACCCGTTCATCATCCTGACCGCGCTTCCCGGCGCGATGGCTGGAATCCTGTGGATGTTGTTCGTAACCGGCACAACTTTGAGCGTGCCCTCGCTAATGGGAGCGATCATGTGCGTGGGCGTGGCCACGGCCAATAGCATCCTGATGGTGACGTTCGCCAACGACGAGCGGGCGATGGTGCCTTCGGCGCGCCAGGCGATGCTCTCAGCGGGGCACGCCCGCATGCGGCCCGTGCTGATGACTGCCACCGCCATGATTTTGGGCATGCTTCCCATGTCGCTCGGGCTGGGCGAAGGGGGCGAGCAGAACGCGCCGCTGGGCCGCGCGGTCATCGGGGGGTTGTTATTCGCTACTGTGACCACGCTCTTCGTGGTTCCCATCATTTACACGTACCTCCGCAAAAATCCGCCCATCGATCACGACCGCTGGCTGGAGCAGGCCGAAAACGAGGGGATTCGGATTCCATAGACACCCATGCGCTATCAACCCGAGTCAACCAAACCGACGGAGGTGGACGCCGCAGAGATGGAGCGGCTGCGGCTGGAGGTCGAAAACCTCCGGCGGCAATTGCGGGAGCGGAACGGCCAGCCGCATGCCGGACCGGTAAGCCAGGTTTGGCATCCTTCGGGGGTCACGGTCGCAGCCTTGATCCTGGGCGCGCTGGTGCTCCTCGTCCTGGCCTTTTTCGGGGGCTACCTTCCGCTGCAAAAGCGCAACGCCGTGATTCGGGCCGAAGCCCAGGAGCAGGAGCAAGCCGTGCCGCGGGTGGAGGTAACCTCCGTGCGCCGTTCGTCTCCCAAAAGCGAGCTGGAGCTGCCGGGCAGCATTCAAGCCATCACGGAAGCCCCCATTCTGGCCCGGGCGGATGGCTACTTGCTGCGGCGCGCGGCCGATATTGGCGATCGCGTGCAGGCCGGGCAACTGCTGGCCGAGATTGCCGCCCCGGAACTCGATCAGCAGGTGAAGCAGGCGAAAGCGACTCTGGAAGAGGCGCGCGCCGCCCTGGAGCAGGCGCTGGCGAACGACGAACAAGGCAAATCGAACCTGGAACTGGCGCGCGTCACGGCGGATCGCTGGGAGAAACTGGTGGGCCGCGGCGCGGTTTCAAGGCAGGAAAACGATCAGTACCAGGCGCAGTACCGCGCCCAAACCGCCAATGTGCAGGCCCTCGAAAAAGCGGTCGCGGCGCAACGCAGCAACATTGCGGCCGCTGAAGCCAACGTTGCGCGCCTGAATGAGATGCAGAGTTACCTCATGGTGAAAGCGCCGTTCGATGGCGTGATCACGGTGCGAAACGTAGACGTAGGGGCGCTGGTGAATTCCGGCAACACGCTGTTGTTCCGCATCGCGCAGACGAAGATGCTGCGTACCTATTTGAACGTGCCCCAGGCGGATGCCAGTTTCGTGAAGACCGGCCAGCCGGCCTGGCTGACGGTTTCGAACCTTCCTGGACGGACCTTCAGCGGCACCGTGACCCGCACCGCGGACGCCCTCGACCCGAGCAGCCGCACCATGCTGGTGGAAGTACAGGTGCCGAATGGCGATGGCACGCTGCTGCCTGGCATGTACGCCCAGGTGAACCTGAGCAGCACGCGAAGCGAGCCACCCATGCTGATTCCAGCCGACGCACTGATCGCCCGCGCGGAAGGCACGCAGGTCGCGGTGGTTCGCGCGGATCACACCGTGCATTTGCAGAAAATCCAACCCGGCCGGGACTATGGCGACCGTCTTGAAGTGCTTTCCGGGCTGCAGGAAGGCGACCTGATTATTCCCAATCCGCTGGATGTGGCGCGAGAAGGAATGAAAGTGGAGCCGGTGGCGGCAAAGCAGTAACGCAGAATTCGCTACGCTACATCCCGCATCCTTTACGGCTTCATGTGCACCGGATCTTTGTTATTCTCCTGGCACATGAAATCGATCATTTCCGTGTCGAGCACCGCTTTCTGGTGCAACGTGACGGTCCATGGCTTGGTGTAAGCCTTTGGATCGTTCACGGTCACGGCGATCTCCAGGCTTCCGAAGTTCGGCCGGCGGATCCGCTCGATCACGCGCGCCGCGTCCGTCATGGGATTCCCCGTGGTATCCAGCCAATTATCGTCGCGAAATCCCCTGGATTCCACCACCAGAGTGTCCCCCTCCCAATACCCTACGGAGTACCCGCTGAATGTCGGCGTCATATCGACCGGGAACTTTCGGCCATCGAAGAAGATTTGCCGGTAGCTGGCATTGAATTCGTGCAACACCACCAGCGATCCCGGAAGCTGAATGATCTTTTCAAACTCCGGGAAAGCCCAGGCGCGCGGATAATTCGGCGGCATGCAGTGCGTGTGGGGGTCATTGACTCCCATCTCCTCGCGCCGCTTTTTCACCAGATCGGCAGCCCAGGGTTGGTAGGGAAGACCGTCCTTTAGACCCGCCGCAAAGTTCACAAGCTGCGGCGTCAGCTTCAGTTCCGTACATTCCACCCCACGCTCTTTCACATCGCAGGGCAGTTCGTCGCGCGGCGCCCACATGCCCGAAAAGTCCGGCTGCCCGCCCGCTGTCTTGGGGGCCGGAGCGGTCAAGTTTGGGGAACCGTCCGCACGCCGCGGCACTCCGGCAGTCGGTAAATGGAGCCACTGCGCCAACAGCGGTGCCGATACAAGGAGCGCCAGCGAGTAAACACGCATGGCTCGTATTATAAGGAGCACGGACGATTGGCACAATCGTACCCGGCCGCGCTGAGGCCGCGTCCGGGCGATCCCGCACTCTGCGGCCCGGCTGGGCGGGTGTCCTCATTCTGCCGTGGCGTCGTCCTGCCCGCCAGAACACACTGGCAAAAAACCTGCACTTGCCCTTCTTCCGTATGGCTCAATCCACGGGAATTCCCATGCGCCGCTTCGGGCGCCACGACGTGCAGATTTCCGCTCTCGGCTTCGGCGGCCATCATCTCGGGGATGCGGAAGACGAAGCCACGGCCGTCCAGCTCGTACGCGAGGCGGTCGATGGTGGCGTAACCTTCTTCGACAACTGTTGGGAGTACCACTGCGGCAAGACCGAGGATTGGATGGGCAAGGGCCTGAAGGGAATCCGCAACCGCATCTTTCTCATGAGTAAGGTCTGCACCCACGGCCGCGACAAGGATCTCGCCTTGCGAATGCTCGAAGAATCGCTGCGCCGCTTACAAACCGATCATCTCGATCTTTGGCAGATCCACGGAGTAGCGTTCGACAATGATCCGGACCTGTTCATCCGCAAAGGGGGAGCTGCCGAAGCCCTCGAACAGGCGAAAAAGCAAGGAAAAACGCGTTTTGTCGGATTCACCGGCCACAAAGATCCGGCCATTCATTTAAAAATGCTGGCGACTGGATTTGCGTTCGATTCCGTGCAGATGCCTCTCAACGCCTTCGATGCCAGCTTCCATAGCTTTGAACAGAAAGTGCTTCCCGAATCGAACCGGCGCGGCATCGCCCCTTTGGGTATGAAGCCCCTCAATGGCCACGGAGACGCGATCAAAGAAGGCGCCCTCACGGTGGAGGAGGCGCTGCGCTACGCCATGAGCTTGCCGGTCGCGACCACCATCACCGGAATCGATAAACCCGAGGTGCTGCGCCAGAACCTGCGCATCGCCGGCAGCTTTCAGCCAATGACCCCGCAGGAAATGCAAGCTCTGCGTGATCGAGTCGGCCATTACGCGGCGGACGGCCGCTTCGAGCTGTATAAGGTGTCCCTGAAATTTGACAATCCGGAGGCCCGCCTGGCGCACCAATTCCCGCTGGACATGCAGCAGGCCGAAGTACAGGAAATGGTTGCCGCCACGGAAAACACCGGGCACCCCTACCCGCGGCGGAAGCCATGAATCCAAAGTCGAACCTATGAAACCAACCCGCAGAGAATTCATGGAGGCCGCCACGCTGGCAGCCGCAGGAGGAAACGCGCTTATGGCACAGAGCCCTGCATCCGCCACAATCCCGTGGAAACCGCTTGGCCAAACGGGCCTCCAGGTCTCGGCCCTCGGCATGGGCGGCTATCACCTCGGATCGGCCAAAGACGAGGCTGAAGCGAAGCAGATGGTGGACCTCGCGCTCGATGCGGGTATCAACTTCTTCGATAATGCGTGGGAATATCACGGTGGCGCCAGTGAAGAATGGCTCGGAGCCGCGCTCAAGGGCAAGCGCAATGAAGTGGTTCTGATGACCAAAGTCTGTACCCATGGCCGCGATAAGACCACCGCCATGCGCATGCTGGAGGACTCACTCAAGCGCTTCCAGACCGATCATGTGGACGTCTGGCAAATTCATGAAGTGATCTACGAGAACGATCCCGATCTCATCTTCGGTCCCAACGGCGTCGCGGAAGCACTGGCCCAGGCCAAGAAAGATGGGAAAACGCGGTTTGTAGGGTTCACCGGCCACAAGGATCCCGCGATTCACCTGAGGATGCTGGCTCACGGCTTCCCTTTCGATACCGTGCAGATGCCGCTCAACTGCCTGGACGCGACCTTTCGCAGCTTCGAGCAGCAGGTTTTATCAGAAGTGAACCGGCGCGGAATGGCGGCCCTGGGCATGAAGAGCATGGGCGGGAGCGGCGAGTTGATCCGACACGGCGTAGTCACACCCGCAGAGGCGCTACGCTATGCCATGAGTCTCCCCGTCGCGGTTACCATCAGCGGCATGGAATCGCCCGGCGTGGTCAGGCAGAACGTGGAAATCGCGCGCGGATTCCAGCCGATGAGCCCACCGGAAATGCAGAAGTTGCGCGACCGCTGTCGTTTCGATGCTTCCGACGGCCGCTTCGAACTGTTCAAAACCACCAAGAAATACGACGGCGACCTGGGCCGCTCGCAGCACGGCTTTCCCGACGCTCAACAACTCCCTGCCTAGCGTGGGCGGGCATCACGCTAGGCAATCATGCCAGGCATTCCTGCCTGGACACTCCGCATGGCTTACGGCTGCCCCAACCGCTTCAGCACTTCGATCGCCTGCGCCTTCACATCCGCGTCCGAACCGTTTGCAGCGATCCTCAACTCCGGTATGGCCGCCGCCAGATTGCCACTCTGTCCCAGCGTCATCGCGAGTTCCAGATGAGCCCGCCAGAGATCGGGCTGTAACCGCGCGGCGGTTTGCAATTGCCGGATCGCCGCGGGATATTCACCATTACCTGCTAGCAGCCTTCCGTAGTCCAGATGCGCGTCGGCGAGATCGGGCTTCAACCGGATCGCCTGCTCAAATTGGAAGCGGGCTTCCGGCATCTCTCCTCGTGTAGCCAGCACGCGCGCCAGGTTCAACCGCCATTCGGCTACCCCCGGTTGGATGCGCAACCCCTCCCGGAATTGCTGCTCGGCCGCCGCCTGATCGCCCATCCCCCACTCGACGTTTCCCAGGTTGTTGTGCTGTTCCGGCAGATCCGGATCGAGAGTAACCGCCCGTTGCAAATCGGCGCGTGCTTCCGGCCCTTTGTTCTCCTGCCACAGCACCCACCCCAACGTGCTCCAACCAACAGGCTCCTCGGGCGCCAGGCTCGTTGCCCGCCGTAGCACCGCCTCCGCTTCCGGAAACCGTCCCGCCTCCATCAATGCGTTGCCAAGTTGAAGTTGGCGATAAGCTGTCGGCTCCCGCCGCGCCGCCTCCTCGTAAAACGGAACGGCCTTGCCGATCTCACCCGCTCCTCGGTACCCTTGCCCCAACTCCGCATAGAAGCCGGCTTGCTTGGGATGGTACCGCTCCATGAGGCTGGCCATGCGCGGCAATCCTTCTTTCAGGTTCTTGCGTTCCCGGATCTGCGCAGCCGCGGTATAGAGCGCGTTCTCAGGCGTATCCGCCAGAGTAGTGGGATAGTACGGCACCACTTCGCCACTACTGGCGCTTCCCGGCGCTTCGATCACCTCCTGCTTGGCCGCAAGCAGGTCGCCTGCGGGCTTGCGGCGCTGGATGAAATGATCGGTCATTACGACGTGCACCACGTCATCCGTCCGCCGCTTCGGCATGTGACAGCCAATGCAATCCGCGCCGGCGGTATGCGGCGCCGATGCCTGTTTTACCGCGTCTGCATGACACGTTTGGCAGACCGAGTTGTAGTGCGTAACCGCCTCGGCCCCGCGCGGAATATCGTGAGGGTCGTGGCACGTGGTGCAGCGCAGTTTTCCGGCGCTCTTCTGGAAACACTCCGATTTCCGAAGCCGGTAAGCACCCTGGGCGATCTCAAAATCGTTGGTCCCACCGGTCCGGTCGAACTCGATCTGAAACTCTCCCAGCGGCTCTCCCGGCACATAAGAAAACGGTCCGCGGTCGTAGCGGCGAATCGCATGCGGTAGGGCGTAGCTGGTCGTCTCCAGGTGGCATTGCAGGCACACTTCCATTTCCCGGTCCGCCGCGAGTCTCTTCGGGTTCACGATGGCAGAGCGAATCTGCTCGGCCGGAGCTTTCTGCGACGCCAGCCGCACGTGCTCCCCGCCCGGCCCGTGGCAGCGCTGGCAATCAATACCCTCGGGCATTGGATCGAGTAACGTCAATTCCGCATTGGCCGAATGCTCCGGCGGTTCCGGAATTCTGGGATAAGCGTCGTGACAGAAGAGGCACTCGTAATGTACCGGGCGCACTGAGCCGGGGTTATCCGGCTGATCGTAGCCCGGGCTCATATCCCAGTAGCCGCCCTTCTCCGAATACCAACTCAGCGGCAGCACCTGCAGCGTCTCGCGGCTTGTGCGGTGCAGGTAGGTTTCCGAGTGGTTCCCCGACCCGATGATGTAATCCACCTGCTTTTCGTCAACGTTCGTTTCCTTCCCGTCGAATCCGATCTGCCAGCGCCGCTGGTAGTATTTGCCATCGCGCACTGCCATGGTGAAGTAGCTGTCCGAGGCCTTGTTGTAGACGCTATTCGGAAACGGATGTACGCTTCCGGGATGCCACCGGGCAAACGATCGGCCCATGCCGGTCATCTTATAGGTGGACGCGATGTTCGCGTGGCAGCCCGTGCAAACCGCTCCATTCACGTACGCATTAGCCAAACTGGCAGGAACAGGACGGCGCTTTGTGTAGAGCCAGCCCCCTGCGATTCCGCCGGCGGCCACCAGGGCAACGGCAACTAAACGGGCCCGCGAAACCACTTCAGGCGTTAACCTCTTGCGGAAGGGAATCTTGCATGGCTTGGTCGATTTTGCCAAAGCCGAGCCGCGACTGCAAGGAGCGGCAAACCAGGTGAACGTTGCCTCATGCTGATCACGAACCTATGAGGCTCTGCAGATACGCCGCTACCGCCCCGTCGCTTTCGGCTGGCGCCCACGGGGCAAACTCTTTGTCGGTTGACGGGTCCCAAGGCCCTGGCTTCACTTCAAAGCAGATCACACGCTCCGTTCGCGCTACGATGGTGTGCCAAACACCCGGTGGAAGATCAATGCCCCAGATTCGGCCCTGCTGCGAAGCTCCACCCAGCCGATGACGCGCTGTTATGTTTCCCTGTTCATCGAACAGGATTACATCCGCCGCACCTTCGAGTACCAGAAAGGTTTCTGATTTCGGCGGAGAGAGGTGCCGGTGCGGCTGGATGTAGGTTCCCCTCAGCATCACATTGAGAAACCTGTGTGGATTATCGGCGGGGCCGGAATGGAAGTTGTAATTCAAGCGGCGGCGCGAGGATTCTGACGCCTTGCCTGTAACTGCATCAAAGAGAGATTCCGAAATCAACTGAACTCCGGGCATCATTCCAATCTTAAGCCGGTTGCGGAAACGTAAAGCGAGTTGCCATGCAATTAGGCGCCGCAGAAGGCGTGCCACGTTGCGTTTGCTCCCGCGTATCGATCATGATAAGATCGTCTGCCAATTAGAGGTGCACGAATGATCAAACGAACTCTCGGATGTGTAGCCGTGTTGGGTTGCCTGATGGCCGTCAGCCCGGTGCAGGCGCATCATTCCCTCGCGGGCGTTTATGATATGAAAGCCGAAAAGGAACTCGCCGGAACCGTCGAGAAAGTGCAGTTCACCAACCCTCACGGGTCGCTATCCGTAGCGGTTAAAAACGCGGATGGCACCACCACTCCGTGGGTACTAACGCTCGGCTCCGCCACCGCCCTCGCGCAGCGGGGTGTCGGAAAAACCGGGCCCAACGCTCTTCATGTGGGCGACGAAATCAAGGTGAAGTTTCTCCCCGCCAAAGACGGTAGTCCGCTGGGATTTTTGAAATCCGTAACGATGCCGGATGGGCGCGTAATTGTAATATCGGGCGGCGGCCCCAACGACTAGACAACGGCCGGTGCGGGACTCGTCCCCAGCGTGTCTATGCGAGGTATACGAGAGCGAGAACCGATCCTCCCAGATTCGGCCTGAACCGGTAACCATCCAAGCCGCGATCGCTCCATACCGGTTGCGGCGCGGTCTCCCGCCTTTCTGAAGCCGCGACCGTTAGGGGAGCGGACTGTTTTTTATGAACCTGGTACACATACACCTTTTACTGAATCATTTTCCGACCGTCGGCATGGTCGTCGGACTCGGCTTGTACATCATAGCGCTGGGTGTCAGGAGCGACGATCTCAAGCGCGCCAGCCTGGTCATCTTTTTCGCCATCGCCTTGCTGTCCATTCCAGCCTTTGCGACGGGCACGGCCGCGCGCCTGGCATTGCAGAATAACCCGCAGGTTTCGAAGACGACGATCGACGCACATCTAAACGCCGCTTTCGAGGCGCTCGGGTTCATGGAACTGACGGGCGCCCTGGCTTGGGTGGGCTTGTGGCAATACCGGCGGCTGTCCCGCATCCCGCAAGGGACGGTGATGGCGATCCTCGTGGTGGGGTTAGTCTCGTTCCTGATGATGACCCACGCCGCGAACATCGGCGGCGAGATCCGGCATCCCGAAATTCGAGCGGGTACCGCGCCGGCCGAAACTGCCGTGGACCCGGACGCGCCGCCGGCCACCTTGGCAGGTGTGATCGGAGCGGCCATGGTCAACGTCAAATGGACTTGGGCGGCTAGCGAGACTGTCCACTTTATCGGGCTTTCTCTCTTGTTCGGCGTCGTGCTTCTGGTAGACCTGCGAATGCTCGGCTTCCTTAAGGCCATCCCGTTTTCCACGCTGCATCGCCTGTTGCCCTGGGGAGTGTTGGGGTTCGGCGTGAACGTGGTGACGGGCATCTTTTTCTTCGTGGGCGCTCCGCCGGATTTCTATATCACGAACTCCGTCTTCCTGTGGAAATTGGTTTTGATCCTGGCGGCTGGAGCCAATGCTCTCTACTTCACCGTCTTCGAGCAAGCCTGGACCTTGGGATCGGGCGAGATGCCCACTATGGCCGCCAAATTCGCCGCAGCGTCGGGAATCCTGATATGGATCGGCGTGATCTTCTGCGGTCAGATGTTGCCGTTTCTCGGCCACTCGTTCTGAGGCTCCGCCATGAGCAGCATACTACTAGCGCTAATCGTAAGTTCATTCGCTCTGGGCGCCGCAGTATTGGTGGGAGTGCTCGGAGTTCTCCTCGATAGGAGTGTCGAGCCGGCCGAGCACAAGAACCGAAAGGGAGCATAGCGCAATGAGTTTCCTGGAGACCATCGAAGCCCTCGGCTTCAGCACCTGGGTGCGCGAATCCCCTTCCAAACTGGCCTATCCCACTATTCTGTGGCTGCACGTCATGGGTATGGGCGTGGTGGCCGGCACCAGCGCTTTAATCAGTCTGCGGCTGCTGGGCGTCTCCCCCAAAACGCCCCTCGAACCCCTGGAGCGGCTGTATCCGCTGATGTGGTTCGGATTTTGGATCAATGCGTTAACCGGCACGGCCCTGCTGATGGCCAGTGCCACTATGAAACTGGTCGACCCCACTTTCTACATCAAAATGGTTTTCATCTTCTCCGGCGTGGCAGTGCTGCAGCTAACCCGCAAGAAGGTGTTCCGGAATCTTGGTCCGGACGGCGCTGTACCCGACGGCGCCAGGGCCCTCGCCTGGGCGGGTCTGATTTGCTGGTTGGGAGCAATCACCGCCGGCCGCTTGCTGGCATACATTTGATATTTAAGGGCTTGAGTGTTCCGCCTGTTCGCTCGCCTGGTTTCGGCTGAGTCTCGGCATTGCATTGTGTTTTCCCCGTCCGCGGTTGGCACGCATATTCCCACAAACGAACACCCGGAACTTTGCTGTCCATTTCCTCGCCTGAAACGTCATACTGTTACGGTTCGAGCGGGTTGGAAGGCCTCGTGCCTTTTACCTGGGAAACCATATGGACGTCCCACGTAAAGATGCCCGGCGGAAAAAGCTCATCCGCCGCATTTTGTTCGGTTCGGTGGTCCTGGCGGCGATTCCCGCCATCACCGTTGCGCTCTCACGCCTGAAGCCCGCCGCTCCTGGCGTCGAAATGTCCACGCTCTGGCCCGATACCGTCAAGCGCGGCCCGCTAGTCGTCGAAGTACACGGCTTAGGCACGCTTGTTCCAGAAGACACCATGCTGATTCCCGCGACAACAGAGGCCCGTGTGCAGCGAATCCTCATCTACCCCGGGACTGAGGTGAAGGCGGATTCGGTCGTCATGGTTTTGACCAGCCCAGAGTTGGAAACCGATACCCTCAACGCGGAATACGCCCTCAAAGCCGCGGAAGCCGATTTCGAGAACCTCAAAGTTACGCTCGAGAAAGCCAAGCTTGATATGGAAGCGGTCGCGGCCCAGGTTGGCGCCGATTACAATACCGCCAAGCTCGAGGCCGATCGCGACACCGCCCTTTCCAAAGAGGGGCTCACCGCCGATCTCGACGCCAAGATCTCTACCGTGAAGGCCCAGGAACTGGGCAACCGGTATCAACTGGAGCAGCAGCGGCTCAAGATTAACGTGCAGGCCGAGCAGGCGCAACTCGATGCGCAAAGGGTCAAGGTGGAACAGCTTCGCGCCGCTTACAATTTGAAGAAGAGCCAGTTGGACCAACTCAACGTCAAGGCCGGTTTCGACGGCACCCTCCAACAGCTTCCGAGCCCCGTGGAAGTGGGGCAGAAGGTACTGGCAGGGACGCCGCTCGGCAAAGTGGCCCAGCGTTCCAAGCTGAAAGCGGAACTCAAGATCGCCGAGACCCAGGTAAAGGATATTACGATTGGGCAGCCTGCCGTCATCGACACGCGCAACGGGTTGATCAATGGCCACGTGAAGCGCATCGATCCCTCGATCTTAAACGGAACTGTAACCGTGGATGTGGCGCTGGAAGGGCCTCTGCCCGCCGCCGCCCGCCCAGATTTGAGCGTGGATGGCACCATCCAATTAGGCAAGCTGGATAATGTCCTCAACGTCGGCCGCCCAGTGTTCGGCCAGGAGGGCGCTACCGTGCAACTGTTCAAGGTCGAGCCCGACGGTAAGTACGCCAACAAGGTCAAAGTAACCTTCGGCAAGAGTTCTGTGAACACGATCGAAGTCAAAGAAGGTTTGCAGGTAGGCGACAAAGTGATTCTTTCCGATATGTCGGCCTACGACAGTTACGATCGCATTCGGTTGAACTAATCCCAGCCGGGATGCGTAAGCATGAGGGAGTGAGGCAAGCATGGAAAACGGGCGTGAATCGCTGATCCGGTTGGACCAAGTGAGCAAGGTCTTCGTGACCGACGAGGTGGAAACCCACGCGCTGGCGGGGATTCACTTCGATGTGAAGAAGGGAGAATACCTGTCGATTGCGGGCCCTTCGGGATGCGGCAAATCGACACTGCTTGCGATACTTGGTTTACTGGACACGCCTAGCGATGGCACCTATTATTTGAACGGAAAGCCGGTGACTGGCTTGAAAATGTCGGAACGCGCGCGTATCCGCAACCGCGAAATCGGCTTCATCTTCCAGGCATTCAACCTCATCGGCGATCTTACTGTATACGAGAACGTAGAGTTGCCGCTGACCTATCGCGGCATGCCATCCTCGGAACGGAAACGCCGTGTGCAGGAAGCACTGGAGCGCGTGGGCATGTCGCACCGCATGAAGCATTATCCCTCGCAGCTTTCCGGAGGCCAGCAGCAGCGCGTCGCAGTAGCCCGCGCGCTGGGCGGCGATCCGTTGATCCTGCTCGCCGACGAGCCGACTGGGAACCTCGATTCGGCCAACGGCGAAGCCGTCATGGGCCTTCTGCGGGAACTGCACCAAGCCGGCTCCACCATCTGCATGGTGACGCACGACCCGCGCTACGCAGAGTTTGCCGACCGCACCATCCGGCTGTTCGACGGCCGAATTGTAGAAGAGAGCGTCGAAACCGCCCGCAACTGAAACCTGCCGCGCCTGCAACGCTGGCGCGTTACCGAGCCGCGACCGTTAGGGAGCGGTTAGTTCCAGGAGTGTACATGTACGGCTTGCTCGTAACCTTGCTCTCGCTCCTGCTGGCCTCGACGGCCAGCGCGACGGAACAGTCGTTTCACCGAAGCTATGCTCTCGCCCACAGCGGGCGCGTGCTGATTGACAACCCTTACGGGGATGTGAGTATTTGTTCTTGGGACCGCGACGAGGTCCGCGTGGAAGCCGTCCAGAGCGCTTCCGGCGCCAGCATCGTGGTCGATTCCACCTCCGATACGCTCTCCATTCGAACACAGTATCTCGGGTTCAACACCGCTCATCCGGCCAGCGTGGAGTACCGCATTACGGTTCCGCGTTCCGCCAACCTCGATGCCATCAAACTGGTGAACGGCGAGTTGTCCATCGAAGGCGTGGCGGGTTCGGTGAAAGCCACGTCTGTGAATGGCAACATCAAGGCGGCGGAACTCGAAGGCACTGCCGACCTTTCGACCGTGAATGGCCAAGTCCAGGCCGAGTTTCACCGCATCAGCCCTACCAATCCGATCTCTTTACGCTCCGTCAACGGGCCGATTGTCCTTTCGATCCCCTCCGATTCTCGTGCGCAATTGATCGCTGAAAACCGCAGTGGCGGCATCCAAACTGATTTCGCCCGGGCGGACGCCGGCGGACACCAGTTCCATGCCGTTCTGAAGGGCGGCGGCGCGCGCATTCAATTGCGGAACGTGAACGGCGGCATCTCGATCCATTCCACCTGGAGCCGCCGGGCCGAACGGAGCGGGCTATAATCCGAATTTCATGATCACTTTGAGGAATGTGGAGAAGTTTTACGAAGGCGGATACGGTCGCACCTACGTGCTACGCCGCATCAACGCCGAGATCAAGGAAGGCGAGTTCGTCACGATCATGGGCCCGTCGGGCGCCGGCAAATCTACTCTGCTGAGCATTCTCGGGATGCTGGATGGCGCCTGGACCGGCGAGTTCGAGTTCTTCGGCCACACGGTCCACCGCATGAAACCCAAGGAGCGCGTGGATTTGAACAAGCGCTACATTGGATTCGTCTTCCAAAGCTACCACCTCATCGACAACTTGACGGTTTACGAGAACCTCGACATTCCGCTCTCCTACCGCAATGTGAAAAGCTCCGAGCGTGCCGCCATGGTGTGCGACACCCTCGACCGATTCCACATTGTGGGTAAGCGCGATCTGTTCCCCAGCCAGCTCTCCGGAGGCCAGCAGCAACTTGTGGCGGTCGCCCGCGCCGTAATTGCCAACCCTAAGCTGATCCTCGCCGACGAGCCAACCGGCAATCTCCACTCCACTCAGGGCAAAGAGATCATGGAGCTATTCAAGAGACTCAACGATGAAGGCACAACCATCGTCCAGGTGACTCACTCGGAAGCTAATGCGGCGTACGGGCACCGGGTGATTAACCTGGCGGATGGATGGATTGTGCAGTAGAGTGTTTGGACGCGCGGCGACAGCCGCCCCGGCTAGTTGCCAAAAAGACATGGCTACCGCCGCATGTCCAAGGTTACACGCTGACTACCGGGCATGGTGACTGCCGGATAATCCCGTAAGCGTTGGCGCGCAGCCGGCCGAATACGCCGGCGGCCGAGCCTCGGCCAATGACCAGCACGTCCGCTCGTAAGCGTGCTGCAGCCGCGCAGATCACCTCCGGCGGTTCCCCCGGCTCGATCGCCATATTGGCTTCCGCTGCGACTTGTTTCTTGAGTTGTCCCAGTTCGTTTTCGGCGGCGTCGCGGGTGGCGGCTACTGGCATGGCATGCAGGATGGTTAACTCCGCGCCGAAGCGCTTTTGCAACTCCGCGGCCCAGGCGAGCGCTTTCCAACTCTGCGGCCCCAGATCTACCGCGCAGAGAATCCGCCGGATCGGGAGCGGCATACGATCGGAATCTTCGGCGATGTGTACGCCGGTCCAGACAGGCACGTCGGCATCGTGCAGGACCTTCGCCGTATTGGAACCGAGAAGATAGCTGCGGAACGGTCCGAAGCCGTGAGTGGCCATGAGGATGAGATCGGCGTGCTCGTTCTGGGCGTATTGCACAATTTTGCGCGCGGGATCGCCTTTGACGACCAGCCGCCGCGGCGGCTTGGTTCCTGATTCTGCGGGCTCGAATTCCTCGAGCCGCCGCTCGGCCCGGGAGATGAAATCGGCATAGATCCGCTCGTCGAGTTCGGGCGGAGCCGGCGCCACCACGTGCAGCAAGGTCAGTTCGGAATTAAAGTGCTCCGCCAACGCCTTGGCATAACGCACCGCTCCGGCGCAGCGCTCAGAGAACTCCACCGGGGCCAGGATCTTGCCCAAAAACGCCAATCAGGAGACCTTCTTCCTTACATAGGGTCCCATATCCACCGGAGGGTTTCCCTGACGCGAGCCGAAAATCTCCTGCATATAAAAGCGGCTGGTGCTCAAATCGGTAGGTAGAGAGCGCTGGCGGGGCGTTGCGGCGTTATGCTGCAACTCCACGACGAGGAATCCGTCAAAGGACATCTGCCGCAGCAAACGCGCAATCCGGGGCATATCGATATCGCCTGGCCCTAGCAGTTCCTGGTCCACGCCTTTTTTGGGGTTGCGCAGATGGAGCGACCGCACGCGCGGGCCGGCTGTATCGAGAAGCGACAGCGGGGAAACGCCCGCCCGGGAGACCCAATCCACGTCCAGGCAGTAGGAAACCAGTTTGGGCTCGGTGTGCGCGAGCCAATAGCGCCATTCGCGCGCATTGTCCCGCATTTCCGCCTCATGGTGGTGGACCATGAGTTCGATCCCGGCTGGCCGCAAATCGTCAGCCATACGGTTCAATTGGTAGGATTCGGTCTCCAGTTCCTCTACAGTCTTGGGCTGCTCGTCCGGCTTGGCCGCGGGGCTGAAATTGACGAACGCAGTGCCCCGACCCATCATGAACCAAGCCAGTTCCTTCACTCTCTGGCGGCTGGCTTCGGCGATTTCTTTCTGATAGAGGGCATCGGCTGTGAATACGATCGACGGCTCCAGTTTGTACTTCTCGAGGAGCGCGAAGGTACGGTCGCGCAGCGCGGCATCCAGGAATTCGGAAACCAACTCTACGCGGCTGTATCCGGCGCGAGCCGTCCCAGCGAGCGCTTCATCCAGGATGCTGGCAGGCCCCAGATTTCGAAATTCGGCTTCTTCCATCCAAATCGAGGTGTGGGCCGCCAGGTGGGGATTGTACATGCCATTGCGCACGGCGGAAAGTGCCAACGCGGCTCCGCCCAAGCCGAACAGTAACTCGCGGCGAGTGTACAAGAAGGATCCCGGCTGCATAGAAAACTCTCCTTATGCCCAATATAAGACCCTAAAAACTGAATATCAAGCCTAAAGTGGAGTGAAGGGAGTGGGATAATCGACGCGATATATGAAATATGCCGCGATCATCCAGTACACCCCTGATGCCGCTCTCATCGCCAAGACCCGGCCCGCTCACCGCGAGTATTTGACCGACTTACAGAAGGCGGGCAGGCTGGTGATCTCCGGACCGTTTACGGACGATTCGGGGGGCCTACTGGTCTACGAGGCGGAAACCGCGGAGCAGGCAGAAGAATTGATTGCAGCAGACCCTTTTGCACGGCAGGGCGTGTTCCTTTCCTGGGTGGTGCGGCCGTGGAATGTGATTTTCATCAATAGGAACCTGCTGTGCGGCTGACAGCCAACCCGTGGGTGGTCTCCGCATGCGCTCGCAGGTCGTGCCGGAGGCTCTGGCGAAGTGCCCATGCCTCTCGCGCGCGGGTTTCCAGGTTTGCGGGGACTGGGCCCGCGGCGTCGTTTCCGGCGGCTATGAGCACGCCCTGCAAACGAAGATATTCCCCCCGTGCCTCTATGTAAGCCGTCCAGAGATCCTGGCATTGCTGGCATTGGTACATACATGAAGGCCTCTGCTGAAGAATAGTGTTTTGAAGCGCCAGATCGTTACGGCCGAGGAATGCCCGACCAATAGCTGGTGCGCGTCTGGATGACCGCGTCCGGACGGCCGGACACGCCTACCCGAATGGTGTGCTGGCCCAGTTTTTCCGCAGCCGTAGGCTGAAAACTCAGCAGATAATAGTTATGCACGTGATTGGCGACGCGCTGGAGCGCTTCGTCCAGCCCTCGTTGGGTCACGAAGCCCCGGTATTCGCCCCCGGATAACGCTGCCAGCCGGGCGGCCGTGTTTTCCCGCAGAGCGTTCACCACCAGGAGGAGTTGCGGAGGGAGCGCGAATACGGGAGCGTGGTCGTCGTATTCCGGATCTTCGGGCTGTTCCGCGACCTGTGATTGCGCCGCCCGGACCGGAGCCGGACTGACGGAAAACGGCTGGGGCGGAGTGCTTTTCTTCGGCCCTTCCGGCCCGTAGCGCAGCTCCCTCAGAAACTGATCCTTTGCCGGGGAAAAGGCAATCGTATAAATCACCGTGTTTGAGGTGCCGAGTTCGCCGACCACTTCATGCAACTTGGATTTGCTGCCATGGTCGCGCTCTTCACCGACCAGCAGAATTGCCCGGCGGTAGCGATTTTGCCGCTGCTCGAGCAAGTGGATCGAATAATGCACGGCATCGATAGCGGCGGCATGGTAGTCTCCGCAAGGTTTAAGCCGGGAGAGGGCGCCACGCGTGGCTTGGGCGCTGGCCGAGAAATCGCTAAGTAGATACGGCTTCTCGCCATAGACAACCACTGCGACTTCGCGCGGAGCGCTGCCCCCGATTCCTTCGATCATAGTGGCGAGCCCCCTCAGTTTCTGGAATTCAGCCGCCGCCGACCGGCCGCATTGCACGGCAACGACCAGGGACAACCCTTCCATTTCGGGGGTCTCTTCTACATGGATCTTCTGGCGCACCCCATCATCGTCCACGAGGAACTGTTCCGCCGTGAGCCCGTAGACCGGGTCACCCCTTTTCGTCAGCACCAGTGTTGGAAGATATACGAGGTTCGAGGGAACACGAAATGTGGGGCTTGGCTCGTTCTGCGGCAGCGGGGACGGCGGCTGCGCCATCACGGCGAGCGCGAAGACGAAAGGAGCGGCGAATATCCAGCCGGGTTTCACGGCTCCTGCCTACTTGATATGCCCCTGGGTGAAATCCCGGTTGTTCTCTTCGCAGGAGTATTCGATCAACTCCTGGCCGGGCTTCATACGTGTGAAGATCCGGGTGTTCTTCCAAGGCTTGGTGTAGGTCTTCGGGTCGTCAATGGTCATCTCGTACGCAATGTGATTCGGGTCGGTAAGGGTAAAGCGCTCGATCAGGTGCAGTTGATCGCTGTGCGGGTGACCAATGGTATCCAGCCGTGTTTTCCCGTTGAAGCCGGTCGTATCCACGATTAAGGTATCGCCGTCAAAATGGCCGACGGAGTTGCCGAACCAGGTGGCGTCGAGCGGTTTCGGGTGGTCTCGGTTCATGTAGATCACGTGGAACCAGGTGTTCTGCTCGAACAGCTCCGCGATGTAATCGTCGTTCTGCATGATCTGAATGGGGTAACCGCCCACATTCACGGAGCGCATCAATCCAAACGGAAGGCAGTGGCCCGTGTAGTCGAATTTGGAGACGTCATAGTTCCGGAAATTGTCGCCGCCCCACTGGGTAAACGGAAGTTCGCCCGCGCCTTTCTGCTCGGGCAACCTGTCCTTGGTCATATCGGGCACATAGGGGTGGTCCCAGACTCCTTGCAAATTGGGTTTTCCATTGGGCATCCGCGGAATCTGCTGCCCGGCAGCGATTGAAACCAACGATAACGCCAGGACGAATTTCTTCATGAGGCCTCCTCACTCTCTTGGCATTTCATTATATTAGTCCGGCGTGGCGCGCGGGCCCCGCGGCGGACGCGTGGGCGCGGAGAGGGAGGGCCAGTTGGTGAAGTCTAGCAAGCGGAGGATATGGAGACGGTAACCCCTTGGCAACAAAACTGCTTGCGAATGAGAGGATCGTTCCATTGAAGAAAGACTTTTGGGTTTCTGCGAACGAAGGAAGCGCTTCGATAAACTCCTACAAGCTGTGGAAAGGGAGTGGGAGCGGTTCGAAGGATATAGGGCGGCAAAGACGCCATCATGCGATAGGAACCTGTTTCCTCCATGCCCACCGCTCTCGTCATTGAAGACGACCAGACGAGTGCCAGCGTATTGGCTCACGTCCTGGAAAGAAATGGATACCGAGTCCTCAGCACTGTGGACGCCAGTGAAGCCGAGGGCTTCTGCGACGCCTACGCCGTTAATGTAGTGATTTCCGACATCATTCTGAGGTCTCCGCTATCCGGGACGGATGTGGCACGCCGGCTGCGTCAATCGTGTCCGGAAATTCCAGTCCTGTTCGTTTCGGGAACACCCCTCGAGGGATGGTCGGAGCACGATTTTGCGAATGTGGAAGCCCTATTGCCGGGGCGCGTGTCCTTCCTGATGAAGCCGTTCACCGCAGAAGGGCTCAAAAGAGCTTTGGAAAAACTTCTAGCCAGCAGTTACTCCGGGAAAGAAATTCAGGAGCGGGTCGAAGTGGCCAAGAGGTTCCGCAAGGGAGCGGGTACGTAACGGCGTTACTGCGAGCCCTGCATGGCATATTCGATCGCCGTCAACTGTTGCGGGGACCCGGTAAAGCTGGGGTTGGGGAATCGGCGGTATCGCAAGATATCGTACATAATATCCGTCGCGATATTCTGCACCATCCCGAATCCCGCCAGGTACTGCAGCCGAAGGTCGCGGTCGCGATTGATCTCGGCATGGGCTAGCCAATAGCGCAGGTCAGGGCCTTGGCCGGCGTATAGACCCAGCAAGGAAACGGCTGAGTTCAGGCCCACGTCATTCAACGACTGGCGGACGGCGGCGTAATCGGGACGATCCAAGCGCCGCTGGATCTCATTGATATCGATGTGGGCAGGGCCGTTTTGGCCCAGCAGCACCGTATCGTACCCCTCGCCGCTCAGATCGTTGTTCCAGATGGTGGCATTGGGGAATACCGAGAGGAAAGTGGCGATCTCGCTTTTTACGGTCACCGGATCGCTCTGGTAAAGAGGCACCCACTGCGTGACGATGCCGCCGGGATTGAGGTGGGCCTTGACCATCTCGAAGTATTCCTTCGAATACAGTGTGGCGGCGCCTTTCACCCAGGGATGGATCGGATCGGAGGTGATGATATCGAAATGCTCGGGGGTGGTGAGGACGTAGTGGCGAGCGTCATCGTAGACGATTTGAGTGCGGCGGTCGTGGACGACATTATGATTTTCTTTAGCGAAGTGGCGGGCACTGGCGCCTGGAACCAGCGGCTCCAGTTCGCAGATCAGAATACGCTGGACCTCGGGATGCGTAACGAACGTGCCGGCGGTCACTCCAGCTCCGCATCCCACTACCAGAACCGAACGTGGATTGGGATGGAACAGCGCAGGCAGATGGCCGAGCATGCGCTGGAGGCGCATATCCTGCGGCAGGCTGGACGCTTCGACTTTACCGCTGATGTGGAAGAAGCGCGTGCCATCGGGATTCTCGCTGATCGCGATGGAGGCGTTTCGGCCTTCGCCGACATAGAGCGGATGACCGTCCTGGTACGAGATGGTCAACTCACGGCCGAAGGCAAATACTTTCCAGGGGACTGCGGGGAGGCGCCAAGCCATGGCGATGGCCGCCGCGGCTACCGCAACTGCGGGGAAGGCGCGACGCAGCCCCGGAATTGCCAGCACGCCAGCGGTTAGACACAGGAACACCAAAGCACGCTCGGCGTTCTGGCTTCCCAGCCACGGAATCAGAATCATGCTGAAGCCCAAAGCTCCAAGGATGGCCCCACCGGTATTCGAGGCGTAGATCGCGCCGGTGAGGCTACCCGCATCTTCGCCGGGCCGCGCGGCGGCAGCCAGCGCCAGCGGAAAGCTGGCACCCCACAGACAAGCGGCCGGAAATACGGCGTAAGCGCAGCGAATCAGGTCGTCGCGAAAGGTAAGCCAGGCATTGGGTGAATTCTGGATCGGGAGGTAAGGGATTTTCAAAGCCAGTAGGAACGCGGTCCCGGTAACCGCGATGGCAAGCAAAAGCTGGCATACGCCGAGGGCGGTCCGGGCGGAAATGCGGGTCCGCGTAATCCATGAGCCGGCCGCGCTGCCGATCCCGAGCCCGGTAAGGAAGACGGCCAGGATGATCGAGAAGGCATAAACCGTGGCGCCCAGCATGAGCGTAAGGAGCCGGGTCCAGACTACTTCCGCGCCAAGTGCGGACAGTCCGGATAGGGCGATCACGATGTAGACGGACCGGACTTGCAAAACCGAGTCCGCCGCCGGTTCCGCGGATTTGTCAGGCTGCCCGGCGAATGCGGACGCCGACAGTGCCAGCACCGCGACGGCCGCATTGATTGCGATCGCCACATAGCTGGCCACATACATGTCATACAAGCGCAGCAGGTAGAAGCCTGCAAGCACGCATCCCGCTACCGCGCCAGCGGTATTCGCGCCGTAGAGGAAGCCGAGGCGCGAGACCCCGCGTACCGAAGTTTCGTACTGGCGGGCGAGGGCCGGAAGCGACGCGCCCATCAGGACGGTGGGCGCCAGGAGGCACAACGCGGAGAGGAACGCGCGCATTAGGATGCCCGCGAGCCCATGCCCCGCGTGGCCGGCATACATGCGGTCGAGCCACGGCATGCCGAACAGGACCGCCAGGCCGCAAATTCCGATGCCCGCTTCAATCACCGAATACACGCGCAGGGGGTGCCGTCTTTGCGCTACCCATCGCGGATATAGCAGGCTGCCCAGAAACAGGCCACCCATGTAGGTGGCCAGCAGAGTGCCAAGTGAGACGGCCGAAGAGCCGATCACCAGTTGCAACAGTTGGAACCAGACGATCTCGTAAACGAGAGCGGCACAACCACTGGCTGCGAACAAGACAAGCAGGAGGAGGAAAAGACCCATCGGTGATCTTGGCATCATAACATTCGGCGGGCGGGCGGCTGCGGAATGGAGGGTCGCGCTAGGATTGAGAAATCGTGCGCTACTGGATTCTCCACTGGCTGCTGAGCGGAGTAGCTCTTTTCGTCGTGGCGCATGTCCTGCCCGGGATCGAAGTCGACAGCTTTGGATCGGCATTTCTGGCCGCCCTGGTCATCGGACTGGTGAGCGCGACTGTGGGACTCGTGCTCAAGGTGCTGCTGCTGCCGTTTATCATTCTGACGTTGGGTATCGTTTATTTCCTGATCAACGGGCTGATGTTAAAGCTGGCCTCGGCAATGGTGCCAGGCTTTCGCGTGGTCGGCTGCCTTCCGGCGGTACTCGGATCGATTCTGCTGACGATTGTGGATTACGTGCTCAACCGCCTCGCGGGATTGTAGGGACCCAGGCGTAGGTGCATCCGCCCGTTGTATACTGGCCGCATCCACGCCGATACCGGGAGAGTTCACATATGAAATCCTTCGTCGTTGTCTTTTTTTTCGCGGCGGCAGCTTTTGGGCAGGCGGAGCGGGGCGCGATCAGCGGCGCCGTTGTCGACCCGCTGGGCGAGGCCATAACCGAAGCACCGGTGCAGGCGAAAAACGCGCAGACCGGAGCGATAGTGAAAACCACCACCTCGGCTGCGGGGAAATATACTTTGGCCGGCCTGCCGGCGGGCAGCTACGATCTATCGGTCAACGTTCCGGGGTTGAAACCGTTCGAACAGAAGAATGTGGCAGTGACCGCGGCGAACACCGTGGCGCTGGAGATCAAACTCGAGGACACGACGCAATTGAGCACTCTGGGCGAAGATCGGCTGGCCATCGCTGCGAACGCGCGCAAGCACAAGCCACCCATGGGGCCAACGCCCCGCACCCAAGAAGGCAAACCGGATCTATCGGGCGTGTGGTGGTCGCCGGTCACGGTCGATCCGGGCAAGCCCGAGTTCCAGGCATGGGCGGAAAAGGTGGCGAAGGAACGCACCGACAACAATCGTAAAGACAGTCCCCAATCCCAGTGTCTGCCCGCCGCGGTGCTGCGACTTGGCCCGCTGTATCAATTCGTGCAGAGCAAAGACTACTTAATCGAGATCTCGGACGACGACAGCCCCGGCTTCCACCAAATTTATTTGGATGGACGCGAGCATCCGAAAGACCCGAACCCGGCGTGGTATGGAGACAATATCGGCCGCTGGGAAGGCGATACCCTGGTAGTGGATCGCGTGGGCTTCGATAAAAGGGTATGGCTCGACCAGGAGTTGCACCCACATACCGACAAATTGCACGTGATTGAGCGCTACCGGCGGCCCGATTTGGGCCACTTGGAAACCGAGATCACGGTGGAAGATCCGGGGACGGTGGAGAAACCGTACACGATCAAGCGAGTTTCGGAACTCGCGCCCACGGAACAGATTTACGAATTCATTTGCCCGGAAAACAACAGAGATCTGCCGCATTTGCTCGGGAAATGACGGCGGGGCCGCGCGAGAGAACCGCGCTCGAAGACGGCGCCGCGATTTTGTGGGGATACGTCGCGGAGCAGGCTCCTGCGCTGCTCGCTGCAGTGCAGCAAGTCGCGGCCGCCGCGCCCTTTCGCCACATGATTACGCCGGGCGGCTACCGCATGTCGGTAGCGATGACCAATTGCGGGCCACTCGGTTGGTGCTCGGATCCGCGGGGATACCGATACGACGCGATCGATCCGCTGAGCGGGTCGCCATGGCCTGCGATGCCCGACGTGTTTCAGCGGTTGGCGTTGGACGGTGCCGCCGAACTGGGCTTCGCAGATTACCGGCCGGAAGCCTGCCTGATTAACCGGTATGAGCCGGGAGCCAAGCTGTCGCTCCACATCGACAAAGATGAGAAGGACCCGGTTGCGCCGATTGTTTCGGTGTCCCTCGGTTTGCCGGCGGTGTTCCTGTGGGGCGGCCTCAAGCGCAGTGACCGGCCGCGGCGGTTCCGGCTGGAGAACGGCGATGTGGTGGTCTGGGGCGGCCCGGCCCGGTTTGTGTATCACGGTGTGGCGCCGCTGGCGGATGGAGAGCACCCGCTCACTGGGCGTAGCCGGATCAATCTTACGTTTCGCAAGGTCCTATAGTAGATTTATGGACCGCCGGGCGATTCTGATCCTGGTGGCCGGTACCGCCGCTGCTAGCTGGGCCCTCGCCGACCGCCTCGAAGATACTTTCTACCTGCCGCTGGACGATCCCCATATTCAATACGCCAAGCAAGCCACCAACGATCCGGTCGCGCGGCTGGAGAAGCGGCTCGAAAGCGGGCAGGCGAAGTTGGAGTATGCACCCAATGATACGGGCTATGTCGCATCCGTGCTGAAGGCGCTGGCCATCGATACCGATTCGCAAATTCTGGTGTTTTCCAAGGGCAGCATTCAGAACGCGCACATCGGCCCACGGACGCCGCGGGCGATTTACTTCAACGACGAGGTGGCCGTCGGGTTTGTGCAGAATGGCGAGGAAGTGGAACTCTCGTCCCTCGATCCCAAGCAGGGAGTCATCTTCTACACCCTCGACGCACCGAAGGCCGATAAGCCGGAATTCAGCCGTCGCGATGACTGTCTGCGGTGCCATCAGGGGGCGCCGACGCTCGGAATCCCGGGGCTGCTGATCAGTTCGGTGCATCCGCGATCCCAGGAACTGCGCGACATGCACGGCCTGTCGTTCGTAACCGATCACCGCACACCCTTTGGCGAACGTTGGGGCGGCTGGTATGTCACGGGCACCCATGGTATGCAGACGCATCTGGGAAATAACATCAACCTTGTGGACCCTGTCCATTCTGGGCCGCCTGCCGGTCCCGAGACGCAGAACATCACCAGCCTCGATAACTTTTTCGATACTTCGCGATATCTCGCCCGGACCAGCGATATTCCGGCGCTCATGACCCTGGAGCACCAGACGCGCATGACGAACCTGATGATTCGGGTCGGTTGGGACGCGCGCCTCCATGGCCAGGCGGACGACTCGGAAATCGATGAGCTGGTGAAATACATGCTGTTTCAGGACGAAGCCCCGCTCAAAGAGCCCGTGGCGGGCATGGGGACCTTCACCAAGAGCTTTGAGCAACGGGGGCCGCGCGACAAACAGGGCCGCTCGCTGCGCGATTTCGATCTGAAGACGCGGCTGTTCCGTTATCCTTTGTCGTACATGATCTATAGCGCCGCGTTCGACGGTATGCCGGATAGCATTCGGGAGCGCGTTTACCGGCGCCTGTATGACACATTGACCGCCAAAGATCAGACTCCGGACCGTCGCGCGGCGCTCGAAATCGTACGGGAAACCAAGAAAAACCTGCCCTCGTATTGGACTACGGTTAGCCCACAGTAGCTATGGGCTCCATGCCTGCAATCGTGTTACAAAATAAGACAGTAACCAATGAATCGCCGGACCCTGTCTGTTCTGGCGCCTAGTCTGGGGATTTTGCTAGGGGCCACGTGGGCCGTAGCTGCTCACATCGAAGAAGTCACGTTCCTTCCCAACGATCACCCGGCCATCCAATACGCCCAGCAGCCTCCCGATGACCCAGTGGCGCGCCTCGCCAAACGTATGGAAAAAGGCGAAGTGAAGCTGGACTACGACGAAAAGTGGGGCTATCTTCCGGCCTTGTTGAAGCAGTTCGGGTTGAACATCGATTCGCAGATCCTGGTGTTTTCCAAGACCAGCTTTCAATCCACCAAGATTTCGCCGCGCGCGCCGCGGGCCTTGTACTTCAACGATAACGTAGCGGTGGGATCGGTACAGAATGGCGACGTTCTGGAATTGGCGGCGCTCGATCCCAAGCAGGGCGTCAACTTCTACACGCTGGATATCGAGAAAACGGATAAGCCCACGTTCGACCGCCGCGACACATGCTTGCAGTGCCACCAGGGAATCGGCACGCTAGGCGTACCAGGGATTCTGGTGACTTCCGTGTATCCCGGTCCTGATGGCATGCCCGCGTTCCGCGGCAATGCGATGATCACGGATGATCGCAGCAGCTTCGACCAGCGTTGGGGCGGTTGGTACGTGACCGGCACGCACGGGTCGCAGCACCACATGGGGAATGCCGTGGCGCACCAGGCGTCGCAACCGCAACTGCTCGAAACGCAGGGGACGCAGAACCTCACCAGCCTGGAGAAGAAGTTCGACACCTCGCGGTACCTGGCGCCCACCAGCGATATCGTCGCTCTCATGACGCTGGAGCACCAGACGCGCATGACCAATCTAATGACGCGCATCGGCTGGGAAACGCGCATCGCGCAGCACGATGGCAAATTTGACGACGGCGGGAAAGAAAAGATCAACGGCGCAATCGAAGACATGCTGATGTATATGCTGTTCGCTGACGAACGGCAGTTGCTGGAGCCGATCGCCGGCGTCTCGACCTTTACCAAGACCTTTCCGGAGCGCGGGCCGAAAGATAAGCAGGGGCGCTCGCTGCGCGATTTCGACCTGCAGACACGCATGTTCAAATATCCGCTCTCCTACATGATTTACAGCGAGGCCTTCGATTCCATGCCGCAGTACGTGCGCGACCGTGTCTATCAGCGGCTGTACGAGATCCTCACCGGCAAGGACACCAGTCCCACCTACGCCAAGCTGACCGCCAACACGCGGCGCGCCATCCTGGAAATCGTGCGCGACACGAAGAAGGGGCTGCCGGCCTACTGGACCGCTCCCCTCGGATAACTTTCCGCCGATTGCAACCTGCTTCTGTCACAAACTGCCTGCGGGCGGTGTTGATGTATTGTGAACGCAAGCAGCAGAGCAATCGGCCAGATGGCGACCACCGAGAGCTGTTTCGATTTCGACGCATTTTTTCAGGCCCATTACGAACGAATCGCACGCGCTATCGCCCGGATTGTGGGTGATCGGGCACGCGCGGAGGAACTGGCGGGGGAGGCGTTTTGGAAGCTGTGGCGCAATCCGCAAGCCCACGGACCGAACGCCGGCGGATGGGTGTACCGGACAGCGGTGCGCCTCGGGTTGAACGATTTACGCGCCCATCGGCGGCGCAGCCGGTACGAAACGGTGCCGGCCGGTATCCAGAGTTCGTCCCCTCCCGAAACCCCCGAAGAAAGCCATGCCGCGCGCGAGGAGCGCGAACAGGTTCGGTTCGTATTGGCCAGCCTTGACGGCAGACAGGCGGAGCTGCTGCTCCTGAGAAGCAGCGGCCTCAGCTATGACGAAGTAGCGTCGGCGTTGGATTTGAACCCGGCATCGGTGGGAACGTTGATCAGCCGCGCACAGCAGGCGTTCCGAAAGGAGTATCTCAAACAATATGGAGAACGAAATGGACGTTAGCCGGTGGGTGGACGATCGTCTGGCCTCGCTCGATACCGATCGCCGGTGGCAGCCGAACACGGAGACCGCACTCGTGCGGTTGCACAGCCGGTCTCGCGTGACGAGCCGGAGGCGCTGGATCTATGGACTCGCAACCGCGGCGGCAGCCGGCTTGCTGCTCCTCGTGGTGCAGTCGCCCCAGGCGTGCGCGAACCCGCGTGGCTGCGCGGCCAGCCTGTGGCAAAAGATGTTCCTGGCCCAAAGCAGGACGGCGCCGGCGGGGCGGTATTCGCAAGTAGCGGACTTCAAAGAAGCGGGTTCCGGGAGCGCGCCGGTGGTCTGCGAGATTTATAGTGATTATCAGTGTCCGGCATGCGCCCAACTCTACTCGCAGGTGCTTCCGGTGCTGGTGGAACAGTATGTGAAAACCGGTAAGGTGAAATTGGTGCACCGCGATTTCCCCTTGCCCATGCACCGATATGCCCGGCTCGCAGCTCGGTATGCCAATGCGGCCGGCCAGATCGGACGTTATGATCCGGTCGTCGATCAGATCTTCCGGACTCAGGATCTGTGGAAGCAGGATGGCAGCATCGATGTGCAGGTGGCCCAGGTGCTGAAACCCTCAGAGATGGCCAAAGTACGCGAGATCGTGGAACGGGACGCGGCACTCGATGGAACCGTTGCCGCAGATGTCGCTGAAGCGCGCAGCGCCAACTTGAACGCCACCCCGACACTCGTCATTACTGCCGGCTCGAAGCGGCAAGTAATCCCGGGCGTACCGGCGCTGCCATTGCTACAGAGCTACCTGGACCAGTTGCTCGCGCAGTGAATCCCAATAGACGGGCCTCGTGCCACCGGGAGGTCCGTCCTACTCAGTTCTTTTCCACTAAAACGTCAAACAGAGTCTTCTGGAGCTCCGGAAGGTCGCGGGAGCGAGCCCCAGCCGTCAGAGGATTGCCCGCCAAGGACAAGGTCCGATCGGGCGGCAACGCCTGTTTCTGCTGGGCAGCGTGCTCTGTGGCGCTCGCCAGCGCAGTGAGATCGCTGATCTGATTTTGATCCAGATACAGATTGCGCCAATTGGGCAGTTTGCTCAATGCCGTAACGTCACTGATGTGATTTCGCTTGAGGTCGACTGTAATCAGTTTCGTCAGGCCGCCAAGCGGGTTGACGTCCGTTACCTGGTTCCCATCCAGCCGCAGGTATTCGAGGCCCGCAAGGCCCTGCAAAGGGGTCAGGTCGGCAATGCGGTTATCGGAAAGGTAAAGGTATTGTAGATTCTTGAGGTTCGCCAGCGGTTTCAGATCGGTTATTTCATTGTGCGAAAGATCGAGGTAATCGAGCTTTGTCAGGGCCGCTAGGGGCGTTAAATCCTGAATGTGGCCGCCCTGAATGGTAATCGACTCAAGGTTGGTCAATTTGGCCAACGGAGTCAAATCCGCAACCGGTGACTGTTGCAGGAACAGGATCTTCAGGTTCTTGCATTCTTCCAGGCCCGTCAGATCGTCGACGGGCACGTTCTGCCCCGAAACCAGAATGGCGGCTTCCAGCCGGGCCGGTGTCAACGGTTCTCCGGCTTTGGCGTCAGGCAGATACTTACGAACCAGCTTTTCCAGATTGGAATTGTGAAACGGAGTACTCGAATCTCCGGCGGCCGCGGCTATTCCCGCAAGGAGCAACAACAGCGGAACGCTGCGCATAGAGTAAACCCTCCTGTTGGACAAGGCTCCACGCAATTGGCCTGAGGTGGAACCATTCTTGAATTTTTTGAGCGCGCCCGGAAGCGGGCGGACAAGCCGCCCGAGCAATCAGGCGCTTACCTAATTTACGGAATTTTCGCGCGGAAGGTTACGCCGCGCTTATTTCGTGCAGCAGAGCTGGCTGGAGATCAGTGGTGGCGCTACGGGTTTGGCCGTAGCAAAGTAATTTTGTTCGCCGAGCCGCTTATAAAAGTCCCCGCCAATACCGGCGGCAACCGGGCCGCTCACGGGACGGCCGCCCGTCAGCAGTACCACGGTCACGAGCTTGCGCGCTCCCACCTCGTTGAAGGAACCAAACCATCCCAGGTGCGCGTGATTCTCGCTGCAGGTGCCTGTCTTTCCGTCAATGACGTCATCCTGACGGGCGCGGTGAGCCGTGCCGAATTCAACGGCGCCGCGCATGCCGGGCTCGATTTCGGGAATTAGGCTTTGGATATCCAGCCTGCGCTTAACGCGCGGTACGATGTTCGCCGCTTCCTGCTGATTGTGCGGGTATTGCAAATAATACAAGGTGCCGCCATTGGCCACGGCGCTCAGCAAAGCAGCCAGTTCGAGAGGCGTCTGGGAGATTTCCTCACCGAAACTGCTGAGCATCCCCACGCCGCCGTTTGCGGGCGATTCATCGGGAAAACGGCCGGCCTGCTCGCCCGGAATCTCCAGCCCGGCTTTTTCGCCGTAGCCGAACAAGTGGGCATAATAACTGACCTTATCGAAGCCCATTTTCTGTCCCAGGGTGGCAAAAAAGTAGTTGTTGGAGTGAGCCAAAGCGTAAGTGAGGTCCATCCGCGCGCCGCCGAGTTTCAGCTTGGTATCTGGCTCGACGACCTTTTCACTTAAGGCGGCCAGTGCGACTGTAACTTTGATCGTAGAGCACGGCTGGAAGCCGGAAGATAGAGCCAGCTTTTGGTTAACGATCGTTAAGATCCGACCGTTGGAAGAGTCGACGACAACGACCGAGCCGTTATAAGGACCCAAAGCTTCGACCGCTGCGCGCCGGATTGCGAGATCTTCGCCATCCACGTTGTCCCCATTGGTGGAATCGGCATAAGTCGGTTCCGTCCACGGACCCCCTCGGACCACGCCGGTCAGGGGAGAAGGTTCAAGAGATCGGGCGACCGCCTTGTGCACGGGAGCGGTCACAACCGCTTTGGCAGTTGAGATGCGAGCAGTCGTGGTATGGGCCACAGCGCGGCGATGCTTTTTCTTGGCCGGGACGGCGAAACTGGAAGCGGGATACAGGGCCACGGCCAGAATCACTGCCAAAAAACGAAGCAACTGTGAGCGAAGAGTACTGTTCATAGACACACGCGGAACTGGAAACCTGGGGGGACTTTCGCCAAAGCCGTTGTCAGCCGGCGCGACCGGAGCAGCCGCACTATCCGATTTTGTGCCCGCCGCCTGCGCTTCGTCAAGACCTTTTGGTCTGATTATAACATGCAGTACTATTCTCCTCCACGAAAGTTAGTAGCTGAAAGCGCCAAATTCTCACACATATTCGTACCTATTCCTTTTATCGGCAGAAATGCCGTGGCGTTACAGCGGCATTGCGGCGGTTTCGTAATATGGGTTCGTGCAGGAGTTGATCGCGCTTCAGGAACGCGTAGTGGCTTGCCGGCTGTGTCCGCGGTTACACGAGCATTGTGTCCGGACGGCGGAATTAAAACGGCGGGCGTACCGCGACTGGAATTACTGGGGCCGGCCCGTTCCCAGCTTTGGCGATCCCGCGGCACGGGTTCTGATCGTCGGCTTGGCCCCGGCGGCTCATGGCGCTAATCGCACCGGGCGCATGTTCACCGGCGACCGTTCCGGCGAATGGCTCTACCGGGCCTTGTTCCAAACCGGGTTTGCTTCGCAGGCGGACAGTGTATCCCGCGGCGACGGCCTCACGCTGCACGGAATCTACATCACGGCGGCCCTGCACTGCGCGCCACCGGATAACAAGCCTGAGCCTCACGAACTGGTCAAGTGCCGGCCGTACCTGGAGCAGGAACTAGCGTTATTAAAGAACGTTAAGGTAGTAGTGGCGCTCGGAAAGATTGCGTTCGATCATTACCTGAACATTTTGAAAGAGCAGGGGGTAATTCGGAGCCGCGCAGCCTTTGCATTTGGGCACAACCGCCGGTTCACGACGGCTCCCGGCCAGCCGATTTTGATCAGTTCTTACCATCCCAGCCAGCAGAACACCTCGACCGGCAAGCTCACCGAACCGATGCTGCTAGCAGTATTCCGCCAAGCCCGCCGCCTCGCCCAGCTATAATTTCGGTGACAGTCTACGAAACCCCCAAATTAATTCGGGGACACAACAGAGTGTCCCGAAACTTAATTACTGAAAACAAAGGGACGGCTCGGAGGCGGTTCCCGAAACCCGGCGGGGGAATTCGGGGTTTCGTAGACTGTCACCGAAATTGATCTATGTCGGCGATTCGGGTATTTGCCACCGGCGGGACGTTCGATAAGGAGTACAACGAGATCACGGGTGCGTTGTTTTTCCAGCGAACTCATTTGGGGGACATGCTGAAACTCGGGCGTTGCCACCTGAAGATCCATATCGAGTGCCTCATGATGCTCGACAGCCTCGATATGACTGAGGCGGATCGTCTTCTCATCCTGGCACGCTGCCGCGAAGCTCCCGAGAAGCGAATCGTCATCACGCACGGGACCGATTCTATGGAGCAGACCGCTGCAGTCCTGGGGAAAGGCATCAGCGGCAAGACCGTCGTGCTTACGGGCGCCATGGTTCCTTACACGTTCGGGAGCTCGGATGGAATGTTCAACCTGGGGACCGCTTTGGCTTTCGTCCAAACTCTTCCGGCAGGCGTGTATGTCGCAATGAACGGCCGATATTTTCCTTGGCACTCCGTCCGCAAAAACCGCAAGCTCGGCATTTTCGAAGAGCATTGAGCGGAGTATTGTCAAGAAAAATATATTTCGGGGCATCAATGCCTTACGGGGGATTTTTGGCACTCTAGCCTGGAGTGTGCTAATAATATTCTACGGAGCCCAGCCATCCCGACATGGGTTCCACCAATAAACTCAATTTTCATCCTGACTAGGAGGATAAGCAATGAAGATCCGTCCGCTCTATGACCGCATCGTGGTCAAACGGATTGAGCAGAAGGAGCAGATGCAGGGCGGCTTGTACATTCCCGATTCGGCCAAGGAGAAGCCCCAGGAGGGCGAAGTAGTGGCGGTCGGAAAAGGCAAGCGTCTCGAAGACGGCAAGGTGGTCCAACTGGACGTCCAGGTAGGCGACCGCATTCTGTTCGGAAAATATTCCGGCAGCGATATCAAACTAGACGACGACGAGTACCTGATCATGCGTGAGGACGAGGTCCTCGGGATTCTGGATGCCGCGCCCAAAGCGGCGAAAAAGGCTAGCTAAGGAGTAAAGAAACGATGGCGAAACAGATTGTTTATTCGGAGAATTCCCGTCAGGCGATTCTGCGCGGCGTCAACCAGTTGGCCGATGCCGTGAAGGTAACGCTGGGCCCCAAGGGCCGCAACGTGGTTCTGGAGAAAAAGTTCGGCGGACCTAACATCACCAAAGACGGTGTCACGGTGGCCAAAGAGATCGAGTTGAAGGATCCGCTGGAGAACATGGGCGCGCAGATGGTGCGCGAAGTGGCCTCCAAGACCAGCGACGTTGCGGGCGACGGCACCACCACCGCGACCATTCTGGCCCAGGCCATTTTCCGCGAAGGCGTGAAGTCCGTCGCGGCCGGCGCCAATCCGATGGCTCTGAAGCGCGGCATCGAGCGCGCCGTTGAAGTGGCCACGGAGGAAGTGAAGAAGCTTTCTAAGCCGGTTTCCGGCGACATGATCGCCCAGGTGGGCACCATTTCCGCCAACAGCGACAAGACCATCGGCAACATCATTGCCGATGCCATGAAGAAGGTCGGCAAGGATGGCGTGATCACGGTCGAAGAGTCGAAGACCATGTCGACCGAACTGGATACCGTGGAAGGCATGCAGTTCGACCGCGGCTATCTCTCTCCCTACTTCGTGACCGATGCCGAGCGCATGGAAGCGGTTCTCGAGGATCCGTACATCCTGATTCACGAGAAGAAGATCTCCAACATGAAGGACCTGCTGCCGTTGCTCGAGCAGATCGCGCGCTCCGGCAAGCCGCTCATCATCATTGCGGAAGAAGTCGAAGGCGAAGCGCTGGCCACCCTGGTAGTGAACAAGCTGCGCGGCACCCTGAACGCTTGCGCGGTGAAGGCGCCGGGCTTCGGCGATCGCCGCAAAGCCATGCTGGAGGACATTGCGATCCTGACCGGCGGCAAGGCGATCATGGAAGAGACCGGTATCAAGCTGGAAGGCGTGCGGCTGGAAGATCTCGGCCGGGCCAAGCGCGTCACGGTGGACAAGGACAACACCACCATCGTGGACGGCAACGGGAAAGAGAAGGACATCCAGGGCCGCATCAAGCAGCTCCGGGCTCAGATCGATGAAACCACTTCCGACTATGACCGCGAGAAACTACAAGAGCGCCTGGCGAAGCTGGCCGGCGGCGTGGCGGTAATCAAGGTCGGCGCGGCCACCGAGACCGAGATGAAGGAAAAGAAGGCTCGCGTGGAAGATGCTCTGCATGCCACCCGCGCGGCGGTCGAGGAAGGCATCGTTCCCGGCGGCGGCGTAGCGCTGCTACGGGCAGCCAACGCTCTGAAGAACGTCAAGGCGGAAGGCGACGAGCAGATCGGCGTGGACATCGTGAAGCGGGCGTGCGAAGAGCCGCTGCGGCAGATCGTGGTCAACTCCGGCACCGAAGGCGCCATTGTGGTGGGCAAGGTACGGGACAACAGCAACCCGAACTACGGGTTCAACGCGTCCACCGACACCTATGAAGACCTGGTGGCCGCTGGCGTGATCGATCCGACCAAGGTGACCCGCACGGCGCTCCAGAACGCGTCGTCAATCGCTTCGTTGATGTTGACGACCGAAGCGATGATTGCGGAGATTCCGGAGAAGAAGCCGGCTCCGGCCGGTCCGCCGCACGGTGGCCCGGAGATGGACTACTAGACCTAAGAAGAGAACCCGCCGACAGCGAGACTGCCGGCGCTACTTGGCCGCGTTCCGGACCCCCGGGGCGCGGCCTTTTCTATGTGGCGCTCACCGCACCGCTTTGCGCTCACCCGTTCCCGTGGCGTTCGTGGAGTGCTGATAATCCGGGTACGGCGGCCGGTGAGGTTCCGCCGCAGGCTTCTCTTTGAGCTGCTCCAGCGCGATGCTGACTGCCCGCTCCAACTGCGGATCGTGGCCGGCCGCGACCGACTTGGGATCCAACTCCACTTCGACATCCGGAGCTACGCCCGTGTTCTCTGCGATCCACTCGCCTTGTGGGCTGAAGATCCGCACGTTCGGGGCTGTGACGGTGCCGCCGTCCATCAGTTCCGGAAAGCCCAGCACACCGATCAGTCCGCCCCAGGTCCGTTTGCCGACCAGCGTCCCGGTCTTCGTATACCGGAACATCCAGGGCATCATGTCACCGCCGGACCCAGCCATTTCATTCACGATCATCACCTTCGGCCCGCCAATCGAGCCCGCCGGGCTCTTCTGAACCGCACCGTAACGGAACTGGTTGTACGAGAGCAGCGGCCGGTTGAGCACGTCGATTACATAATCGGCCACCTGTCCGCCGCCGTTGAAGCGCTCGTCCAGCACCAAGCCTTGCCTGTCTGTCTGCGCGAAGAAATAGCGATTGAAGCTGGTGAGCCCGGGCTCACCGGTATCCGGCATGTACACATAAGCCAACTTGCCGCCACTGAGCGCGTCCACTTTGCGGCGGTTATCTTCGATCCATGCGAGGTTGCGCAAAGGCTGCTCGCGGGCAACCGGCTCCACGGTTACGTCACGCGCATTGGCATCTGAGGTGTCGGAACTCACCCGTAGCACGACGCGCTTGCCGGCGGTCCCTTCCAGCCACGCCGAAACATCGTCCGTAGGGGCAAGCGAATGGCCGTTGATGGCCAGCAGGTATTCGCCCTCTTTCACATCGATTCCCGGCCCGCTTAGGGGCGCGCGCAGTTGCGGGTTCCAGCTTTCGCCGGTATAAATGCGCTTGAGGCGGTAACGGCCATTGGCGATCTCGTAATCCGCACCCAGCAGCCCTCCGGGCACCGTCTTGCCGCGCGGCACGGTGCCGCCTCCGCCGCGCAGATGGCTGGACGTGATGTTCCCGAGCATCTCCTGGAAGATGTAATTCAAATCGTCGCGTGAGGCTAACGAATCGAGGTAAGACTCGTACTTCTTCTGTTCCGCCGCGGCATCCAGCCCGTGCAGATCGGGATCATAGAAATAGCTCCGCTCGATGCGCCACACTTCGTGGTACATCTGCTTCCATTCGGCATGCGGATCGACCTTCACCTCCATACCTCCCAGGTGCAATACGCCTTCGCCGGCCTTCACGGGCGATGCCGTCGAAGCGATCACCCACTGTGCCTCGCCGCTGTCGCCGCCGCGCTTGATCTGCAACAGCATCTTCTCGCCATTCGCGGAAAGATCGAAGGACTCCGCGCCTTCGGCCAGTTTCTCGGTTTTGCGGGTCTTAAGGTCAAATCTGGAAACCGTGTTGGCGCCCTGGTTGCGGCCCCTCAGTGAATCCGAAATCTCCTCGACAATATAGATCACGCCGGCGCGTCCTGCTTGGAGGTCCACATAGTTTCGCGCTGGAACCGGCAGCGCGGCGATCCGTTGCGCCATTCCGGCAAAGTCGATGCGAACCGGCTTGGGTTCCGGAGCGGCATCTTTGGTTTCGGTTTTGGGAGCGGCGGGCTTCTCCTCGTCGCTTTCCGGCGCCACCGGGTTGGGCGCCGTCGCGGTCAGAGCCATCGCATAGACGCTACGCGTCACGGGATGTTCATCGCTGGTCATATCCAACGGATGCGCTCCGGGGCCGTAATTCGTACTGGCGGTGAAATACAGGTACTGGCCGTCGCGGTCGAACACCGGGTAGCGCGCGTCGCTCAGCCCGTCGGTAACCTGCGTATCCTGGCCATTCTCGATCGAGTAGACGTGGACCGTATGCAGGCGGCTGGGCAGGTACTTCGCATACGCGAGCCAGCGCGAGTCCGGGGACCACGCCATGTCGCGGCCGAGGTCGTCATAGGGGTAGAAATAATCGGTATCGATCTTCGTCACCCGGCCTGACGCGATCTCCGCCACCCAAAGATTGAGTTGGTTGTCGCTGAAGGCGATCTGCTTGCTATCGGGAGACCAGTGTGGCGCGAAGTAAAACGCCGCTTTGCCCGCCAGCGCAATCTTCCGCTCGTCTCCTTCGCCGGTTTGCGCCTTCACATGCAAAGCGTACTCGCCGGATTCATCCGAAAAGTAGGCGATGTGCTGGCCGTCGGGCGACCAGGCCGGATTTCGCTCCATCACTCCGGGCGTCCCGGTTAAGTCACGAATGTCGCCTTTTTCGGCGGGCACGGTGAGAATCTCGCCGTGTGCTTCAAACACCGCGCGCACCCCGGTAGGCGAAATGCGAGCGTTGCGAATCTCTTTCTCGACGTTCTGCAGGCGCGGGCGCACTTCGGTGACGTCGGCCGCGATATCGATCGGCACGGGACGGGTCTTGCCGGTTGCCAGGTCGTAAAGCCCGATCTGTCCGAACTGCTCATAGACGATGCCGCCCGGTCCCGCGCTGGCCGAGCGGATGTCGGCGCCGGTGTTCTTGATGAGTTCCGTAACCGTCTTCTTCGCCGGATCATAGGAGAACAAGGTCATCGCGCCGTTGCGGTCCGAGAGGAAATAGATCTTGTCGCCGATCCACATGGGGTTGATGTCGTTGGAGTCGGTGCGCGGGATCTTTTCTGTGCTCAGGTCCGCCAGGTTGGCGATCCAGAGATAGCTGGCATCGCCGCCGCGGTAGCGCTTCCAGGCCACCCAGCGCTCCGGTGTGCGTCCGAACTGTCCCCCATCCAGCGGCGCGTAGACCAGCCGCTTCCCGTCTGGCGAATAGGCGCCGGTGAAGCCGAGGGGTAAAGGAAGCGCGTCGGGAAGTCCCCCATCTCGCGAAACGCTGAACAATTTCGTTGCGCGCGGCGCATAGTTCTGGCGATCCGAGCGGAACAGAATGCGGCGCCCGTCGGGTGTCCAGCCACTGACGTAATCCGAGCCGGGATGGTAGGTGATGCGCTTCGGCACGCCGCCCGCCGCCGGCATCGTATAGATATCCACGTTGCCGTCGTATTCTCCCGTGAAGGCAAGCGTCTCCCCGTCCGGCGAAAAATAGGGAAGTGTTTCGATGCCGGCCCCGGCTGTGAGCCTGGTGGCCGTCCCGCCCTGGCGGCCGACGGTCCACAAGTCCCCCGCATACGAGAACACGATCTGGGTGCGATTCAGGGCCGGGCTATGCAAGAGATGAGTAGCGGCACTGGCGGCGGCAGCCGAAAAAACGAACAGGAGCGCTCTTTTCATGGCGGAACCTCGGATTTTCAGACTAACAAATCCCCGCGGCCAAGGCTTCGGCGGTGTCCAGAGTTCCAGAAAGAAACTCGAAAAAACGAACTCGAACCATCCTGCACGCCGCGTGAGGGGGCGCGAGGGCGGCGAAAAGGCGAAACGCAACGAACGAACCCGACCGATCCTACGTATAGGCGGGAAGATGCTGTTGGACGGTGGTCGCGGATCTGAGGAAGTTTATTCTTGGAGTTTGGGCACACTTCGGCCGACCGGTTGCTGAGCGTTTTTGCGAAAAGGGCGGAAGTTTGCCAGGCCTCCGCCCCTTCCGGGTGAGAATGCTTGCGGCTACAGTTCACTGCCCCCGGACGCCGCCAGGCCAAGCGCCCGCACGCCCAACCACTGCGTAATCCGGATGGTTCGCTGCAACTGCTATCGTTCTTTTCGGACATCGATGCCCGTCCGCGACGGCCACCGAGTGCTTTCACCACCCGGCGACTGCAACGGAACACCAACTGCTACGGAGAAACTTCAGCGGCCGCTGATTGACTGCTCTCCTGATTCGATTGTACCGTGACGGGGCAAAGGAAAATCGGATTTAAGGGGATTAAATTATTGAAAGTAACGGAGAAAGAACATTTTCGAAGCCGGGGACCGGCACCTGGCTGCCGGCTCGATTTTGCGCCGCGCCGCCGCTTATGGAGACCCCAGTTTCCACAGGATCTGGCGCAACATGCCGAGCAAAACGGGCGCGTCGCGGGAGGCGATTTGCAGGCGATGCACCAGGCGGCGCACCTTTTCTTCGGTCGAGCCGGCGGTGCGCGGGTTGACGTAGCCGCTGCGCCGGAGAGCATCTAGCAAGAGCAGCGTGATTTGCTCGATCTCGGCGGCCGAGGCGGGCTGGATTTTCCCGGGCCGGACCGCGGCGGCCTTGGGGTTCCGGGCGAGTTCATACAGGCAGAGCGCCACCGCCTGACCAAGGTTCATAGAGAGATCCTGGCTGACGGTAGGGATGCGCATCAGCCAATGGCAATGGCTCAGGTCGTCGTTGGAGAGGCCGAACTTTTCGGAGCCGAACAGCAGTGCGACAGGACCGGCGGTCAGGGCACGCTTAATCGATCGGGCGCCGTATTCCAAGCGGCGGATGGAATGCTGCAACTCGCGATGGCCAACCGAGGTGGTTCCGACCACCAGCCGGGCATCCGCGACGGCTTCGGCCAGCGTGGAGAACTCTTCGGCCGCACGGAGGAGCGGCGCGGCCCCAACGGCAGAGCGGGCCTCGCGGAAGGCTATGTCATAAGGATTCACGACGCGTAACCGGGAGAAACCAAAGTTGGCCATGGCCCGGGCTGCCGCTCCGATATTAAGCGGATTGCGCGTGGCCACCATGATTACGCGGAGATTTTCTTGCCAGTCGCCGGGGATGTTTCGATGGTAGCGTAGACGGAACGGCGGGTGTTACTGCATATCGCTGTCTATATGTGACAGCACCTTGTTGCGGGTGATCCAACATCGTCGTAGAAAGCCACAGATCCCGATTTTCGCGCAAGAGTACTGGTAGATTCACCAGAATTTAACGATAAAAAGGTCATTGACTATTAAATTGAAGTGTCCGCATACTGGATTGGCTAAATTTGGCGGCCATCCGGAGAAACTACACTATGCAAAGAAGCCTATCTTTCAAAACGTTGGTGCGTTGGGTGCTCCCCGCACTTGCGGTCCTTTTGCTCCTGGCGCCGGTCGCGCGGGCGGACTGGGTGCTGGGGGACTGGAGCGCCTACATCGACGGATCGACCTTCAACCCTCCACCTTTGCCCGCATCGGTGAATGCCGCGGGATTCGACTTCACCACCGGCCTCGGAACACTTGTTTTTTCCTACAACGCGGCGGGGCCCCATGCAGCCGGCGTTTATCTGTACCCCTACTACGATGGGGGGTTTGGCGACGTCAGTGACGCCTATGGCACAGCAGTGGGGTCGTCACTCACGGGCGCGAGCTACCAATTCGGCTGGCCGGGTGTGCCGGATGGATCGAACCTCACCGTGTTTGACCGTTTTTCGGCCAACACTCTGGACGGGAGCAACACGGTCGGAGCCTATTCCGCGCCGCCCAATGCCTGCTGCACTCTGGCGCTGGCATTGATCCAGGCGTTCTCGTTGGGAAGCGGCGAAACGGCAACGGTCACTTTCACGGCCAACAGCAGCCAGCCCGGAAGCGGGTTTTATCTGCAAGCTACCGATCACGATAGTAATGCCAACTATTACCTGACGGAATCGTTGACCATTCACTCTCCCGGCGGAGAAGTCCCGGAGCCCGGTTTTTGGCTACCCCTTGCGGGTTGCGCCGGCGCGCTTTGGGCGAGCCGGTTGAGGAAGGCTAAGAACAGCTGAGCACGAGCGTTAGAGCGAGTGCATTGGAGTGAGGATAAGGAGCCATGAAAATGAAGTATTTCGTTTTGATTTTGGCTCTGGCCGCCTTGGCAGTCATGCCGGCGATGGGCGGGCTTGGCCCGACATATTGCACGCCGTCGTCTCCATGGCCGCCGACGTCGGGGCCAATTGTGAAGACCGTGCCGTGGGTCGTGCCGCAGCAACCCACGTGCCTCATTACACCGCACGACACCACCAGCGGCGCCACGATCTACTTGAAAGCAACCACGGATAGCAGAGCCATCGCATATTACTGGGATTTCGGCGACGGCAGTCCGGCCATGAGTTGGACGAACGTGTCCAATCCGTACAACATTGGCGTGCAACACGCCTACACAGGAGCTACGGGCACGCCTTTCACGGCGACAGTCTATGTGAAGGACAATGCGAGCCCGGCGAACATCAATTCGGCGAAATACTACCTGGTCATCCGGGATCCCATCCTGGGAACCCGCGTCAACATGGCCATTGACCAGGCGCTTTGGAGAATGCACCGGGAAATGAACCGGGCGGGTGGCTCAGGCAATGCCATCCTGGGCTACTGGAATGGCGGCGCCTACACTGGTAGCGGATACTACGGCAATTATGCCGTCAATACCACCGCGTTTCTGGTGAATGGGCATCAGCCCGATGCCGACCTGAACGATCCGAACCCTTACGCGGAGACGGTGCTGCGCGGAATCAACGGCACGCTCACCGGTTTAGTCGCGACCAGCGTTCCGGCGAGCGTCACCAATGCGCACGGGACCTTTAAGCCGGATGGGAACAACAACGGCCTTCGCACCTACGCGCCGCAAAACGATATGTACATGGGCGGCATGATCATGGATATGCTGGTGGCCACCAACCAGCCCAATACACTGGCCGCCGTCGGCGGCTCCGGCATCCTCAATGTGAGCTATAAGGACATCGTGCAAGACATGATGGACGACTACACGTACTGCCAAGGCGTCAACATCGGCGGTTACAGCGGTGGATGGCGGTACGGATGCCGGTACGGAGATTCCGACGGCTCCGTCTGCCAATGGGCTGCCATTGGCATGCTGGCAGCCGTGGACAAGTTCGGCCTTTCCTATCCGCCTCCGATTCCCGGTCCCGGCACTAGCCCGGTCATCCTGGCGAACCAGGATTGGCTGGCGGCCGACTTCGACGGCACCGGCTTCGGGTACCAACCCGGATACTGGTATCCGTGGGGTCCAGGGGCCGTCATTCCCTCGGGCCAAGTCCAATCCGTGATGGACGGCATGGGCCGGGGGACGCCGGGGAATCCCACCATGTGGGATCACGCGGAAAACTGGCTAAGGGCTAATTTCAGTACCCCGCTGGGTTACTACTATGGGCTGTTCTCCTTCACCAAGTCCATGCTGTTATATCCAGGCGGCGCTTTGACCCAGCTTTGCGCGCGGGACGGCTTCCCTAGCAACAACCTGACGAACTGCATCGATTGGTATAACGCGGATACCAGCAGTGGCGCGCCCATTAACGGCGTCGCCAAAACGCTGGTCAATACGCAAAGTCCGGATGGCTACTGGTGGTGCTACTACCAAGGCAGCTCAGACCAGTGCTATTTCAACACCGCTTGGGCCACCATCATGCTGAACAAGACGGTATATGCCAGCGGCGTCCCCATAGCAGTGATCGATGCTACACCGACTCAGATCGTGAACGGCGGAATCGTCAATTTCACCGGTAAGAATTCCTTCGACCAGGACCCCAGCAAGTCGATCGTGAAGTGGGAGTGGGATTTCAGTGGCACGGGCAATGGAGCGTTCTCCGCTTCCGGTGTGAACCAAAGCGGTATCGCGATCTCCCACGCCGGACCCTACCCGTATAACTTCCCGGTCCGCCTGCGGGTGACCGACAACGCAACGCCAACACCGCAGACGGCGATTTCGACTCTGAACATTGTCATTACCAATCCGCCGTTCAGTCCAACGGCTAATGCCGGCGGGCCTTACAGCATCTGTCCGCAGCCGGCTTACCTGCCGTTCTACTTGAACGGAACGGCCGCATTTGCTCCCGGGCATGCACCCAATACCAACAACCCGGACAATCAGATTACGAAATGGGAGTGGGACGTGCTGGGGACCGGCACCTACTCACTTTCGGGCTCTACGCTGAACCAACCACGAGTCGACGACTATTACGCGACTCACGATCAGTCCGGTAATGCGTGCTCCGGCGCCAATTGTATGCTGGGCATGGGCGCGAGCATTCTGGTTGGACTGCGCGTGACCGACAACAGCCAGCAGTCGTTCGGTGTCGCCGCAAACCTGCAAGGGACCGCAACGGCGCAGGTATATCTGCGGACCGCCGCCGACCCGCTCTGCAGCAAGTGTGTCAGTACAGGCCAAGCGATTGGCCATGGCGCCGTCCCCGGTGTACCAGGCTACATCCAGTTGGTCTGGCTAGAGACGGGCGCAGATCACTACAATATCTATCGCGGAACCGCCAACGGCGGGCCGTATACCAAGATCGGTGTCGTGGCGAATACCGTCCTGGGCACCGGAAAGAGCATCGGCTATACAGACAATGGACCTCTGGTAGCCGGAACGACCTATTATTACCGCATCGCGCCGGCGACTCTCGCCGACATCGAGACCTGTCAGTCGAATCAGGCTTCGGCAAGCGGCTCGCTCCCCAAAGGACGGTGAGCGGGGCCTACGCCAGTCGAGGCCGACCGCCAGCCAGCCCCCTCCGCCGGCTGGCGGTTTTTTTGTAGAAACTAAAAAGATATGAAGACCTTAAAATATATAATTACCGGAATCGCGCTGCTGGTGCTGCCTGGCCTTGCATTGAAGGGAACCGAAGGCCAGAAACAGCCCATTCTAGTGCTGCTGCACTCCCGGTTTGACGATCACATCAACATGGGGGTGGGCGAGGAACGGCTCTTCCGCCTGATCACTCTGGTTGAAAAGCTGCGAAGCGAATTTTCCCCGTACGCCATCAATGTGAGCTGTGAACTTTCGGGGAGCTTCGCGCAAGATCTGACCCGAACGCCCACTGGCAAGGGGTACTTGAGCCGCTTACAGGAACTGGCGAAGGGAGGATGGCTGGATCTCGGCTATATCGGGGAGAACGAGCCGACGTACCGGACCCGCCCACGTGCCGTTTTCTCTAAGGAGATGTCCGCGGAAGAGCGGTGGGAGACGCAGACACGGACGGCGGAGAAGTTTTTCAACGATTATAAGGACCCCTTAACCGGAGAGCCGGATTCCAGCCGGCCGGGGGGCCTGCGCGCCATGCGGGAAGTGCTCGGCGAGCCCCGTATTTTAGGTGTCTTCGCGCCGGAGCTAGGCGGCGAGGCGCCCTACTACCACCAGTTGCGGCGCATGGGCATCGAAGCCATTATGCCGGGCTTCCCCGATCCTTACTTCACCATGAACATTCACGGCTATCGGGCTTCGGCGGTGGAGATCGGGAAAAGTATGGTCCCGGTGCCGGAAGCCAGCTCGGAGTTGTTTTGGGATTCCAACTTCCTGCGGGCCTCATTCACCAGCAGCGCCGATATGCGGCATTTTTACGCCGAGGAGGGTCAAGAGGCTTTCAGCAAGCTGATGGAGAAACTCGACCGTTCGCGCGTGCGCCTGGTGCAGATCGAAGTGATCAGTTACGAGCGCTATCTCACCAAGTGGCCCGACGGGACACCCAAACTGCATCCCCTGACGTGGGCCTACGAGCACCCCGCCAATCCCGTAGTTCCCAGTGGGATCCGTGCCTTCGTCGATACAGCCGAGGTGGATAAAGCGTTTGCCGCGGAACAGCAGATGCTGAGCTGGCTTTTGGACGAATTCCTGCCCGCCAACAAGGGCAGCCGCATCGTGAGCGCAAAGGACCTTTTGGCGATGGCTCAGACTCCGCTTGGTTCCACAGTCTCCGCCGGGACGCTGGCCGAGGCGGCCCGGGACTGGATCGCACGCAGCAAGAAAGAAGTGAATATGTCGCCTACCTATGTAGAGGCAGGGGGTGCCTATTTCTCCGCGGCCGACCTGTTCCAGTTGCTGGCGAACGGCCTCGCCGGAATCGCGCAAAACGGAAAGCGCCCGGAGTCAGTGCGTCTGACTCACATTTATGGCCCGATCGCGCTCGAATCCACGGAAGAGACATTCCCGACGACGGTGATTTCCGCGCGCGAGATTGCGCGTGTGGCGGCCGAACTGGTTCCCGCCCTCAACGACCAGACGTGGCGGCCGGTGCCGTCCAATGCCGTCCCCGTACGCGTGGAGATCGCCGGCAAGCGCCTGATTCCGGCGCAATTTCTGGCCTTGATGGTGGAAGCTTTCTTAGCCTCCACACCGGATCAGCCCATTCGGCTGCGCTACTTTCAACCGGTCACCGCACCCGGCTATTTTTTCCCGCGGCAGAACTCGATCTCCGATGGGGGCCACATCTGGACGGTGCGTCCGGCGCCGCTGAAACTTTAGGACGCATTGCCGTCCAGCAAGCAACGCAGGCGGAGGGAAACAGTATGAGAATTCCAGCCGGGCTGGTGGTTGCCAGTTTGCTGGCGAGCGGCCTGCCGGCCGCAACCCTGGAAGGGGTAATAGTAGATAGCACAGGCGCCCTCATTGCGGGTGCGCGCGTCGAACTCGGCAGTCCGGGCCAGACCCCCGTGCGTACCGCCTTCAGCGGGACTCAGGGCGAATTCGCGTTCCCGGAGGTCGTCCCGGGAAGCTACACGCTGCGCGTGCAAGCTCGGGATTTCGCGGAAGAAACCCTTCCCGTCCATGTCACCCCACAAGACCAGGAGGTCCGAGTCGAGCTGAGCCAGATTGCGCCAGTCTATGCCAATATCACGGTAACGGCCAGCCGGGGAAGCGCGGAGGAAACCGAGAGCGCCGCGCAGGTGGCCACTTCCGTTGCGCGCGACGATGGCGCCTCGCGGCCGCTACAAACGGCCGCACATGCCCTGGATGGCAGCGCCGGCGTCGTCATCCAGGAGACAACGCAAGGCCAGTCATCGCCGCTACTGCGCGGATTGACTGGCTATCAGACTTTGTTGCTGGTGGACGGCATTCGCTTCAACACCTGCATGTTCCGCTCAGGCCCTAATCAATATTTTTCGTTCATTCAACCCAGCCAGGTGGACCGGATCGAAGCCGTTTTGGGGCCGGCCGGCGCTTCGTTCGGCAGCGATGCCATGGGTGGAACTATTAACGTGCTCACCGCGCAGCCAAACCTCGGCGGCGAGGCCGGCCATCGTTCCTGGCAAGGCGCAATCAACACCTATGGCGCCAGTGCTGCCCTTGCGGCCGGCTGGGACGCGCGCCTCTCCGGCATCATTGGCAGGTTCACCTATCTGCTCGGGGGGAGCACGCAGCACGAGAACGACCTGCGGACCGGCGGCGGAGGCGATTCGCGAAACTCCTTCTTCCGTTACTTTGGCCTGGACCGCAATCAGATCCACGGGTTATTGGGAGATCGTTTGCCCGGGACCGGTTCCAGCCGAGAGGGCGCTGAGGCGAAGGCAATGTGGCAGATCTCCTCTTCGCAAAGTGTATCGGCCTGGTACCAGCATAGCGGTCTGGGAGGCCTGCGCTCCTACCGGGACCAGCTTGGCGGCCCCGGCCGGCTTTTGTCCAAGATCGAGCCGCAGGGGTTGAATTTCGGATACGTGCGCTACGAAAAGCTGGGGCTCGGGCCGCTCGATTCGCTTTCCGGAACCCTCTCCGTAAATTCGCAGCAGGATGGCACGGTCCAGCAGGCGTTCCGCTTCACCGACCCGATTACTACCAACTCTTACCGGGTCGATTCTTTGGGATATACGGTGCAGTCGAGCGCGCACGCGGGGAGCCGGCAGGCGTTGGTTTTCGGCAGCGAAACCTTCCAGGAGCGGGTGTATGCCGACCGGTTCATTTTCGATCCTGTGCAAGACACGACGGTGCAGGCGCGCGCGCAGTATCCCAATGGCTCGCACTATACGACATCGTCTCTATTCCTGCAGGATTCCGCGGAGTTCGTACCGCATCGCCTGCGCGCCACGGCCGGTCTGCGCTACACGATGGTGCGCTTTGCCGCTTTCGCGAACAGCAACCGCGATAGCGCTGGCCGGTTATTAGGGGTCGTAGATTCGAGCCGCTCGTTTTCCGATGTCACGTTCAACAGCAGCGCATCCTGGCAGGTGAGTCAGCACCTGACCTGGCATGTTCTCGTGGGACGGGGCTTTCGGGCGCCCAATCTCAACGATCTGGGCGCTATCGGGCTGACCACGCTGGGGTATGACATACCGGCCGAAGAAATCGCGCCTCTGCACGCCCAGTTCGGTCTGGATTCGAGCGACGGGAGCGCCTCCTCGGGGAAATACGTCGCCAGTCTCAAACCGGAGAGCCTGTTCAACTATGAAACCGGCTGGACCCTCCAGGCGGACCGTTTCTACGGCCGCGCACAAGTTTTCGATACGGAGCTGCTGAATCCAATTTCCGGCCGAACGGTGCTGTTTCCCGCCGGCGCCGCGCCGACCTCCATTGCGGGTGTAGCGGTAACTCCCATTCCGCAATCGGCGGCGCAGCAAAGTCAAGGCGTCGTCGCCGTGGCCACCAGCCAAAGTCCCCGCGCCGTGATGGCCGAAGTCAACGATGGCCACACCAAGTATTACGGCACCGAACTGCTGTTGCGCCTGCGTCTGACGAACCGCTGGAGCGTGCAAGCCAACTATAGCTTCCTGGCAGGCCGCGACTTGAATCCGAACCGGCCCGTGCGGCGCTTACCGCCGCAGCAGGGAATGATGACCTTGCGCTACGTCCCCTCCGGCCGCCGGTTATGGCTGGAGTTGACGGCGCGCGCGGCCGGGCCGCAGGAGCGGCTGAATGGCGGCGATATCGATGACGATCGCATTGGCGCTTCGCGCCGCCGCAGCGACATCGCCACGTTCTTTAGCGGGGGGTTCGTGAGCCCCTATTTGCTGCCGGGCGCCGACGGACGATTGGGGACCGCCGATGACGTCTTTGGCCCGACCGGCGAGACCCTGAAACAGATCCAGAACCGCGTCCTGCCGATTGGCGCCAAGATCAACGGCGTCACCGTCCTGAACGACAGCACGCGCGTGCCGCTCTACATCCGTAATGGCGGATGGTTCGCGCTGGACGTGCGCGGCGGCGCGCCTCTCTACAAAACTCTGCATCTGACCTTCGCCATTACCAATCTGCTGGACCGGAACTACCGGGTCTATGGTTCCGGCGTCGATGCTCCCGGTCTCAGCGCTTTTCTCGGTTTCAAATATGCGTTTTAGGAGGGCATTGTGAAACGTTCCGTATTCCCGCTTTGGCTCGCTCTGCTGGCCATTCCGGGCTTCTCCCAGGTAACGAGCGGCTCGCTTTCCGGTTTTGTCATCGACCCCAGCGGAAAGCCGGTTGCGGGCGCGCGGCTGCATGCCACCGATGAGCCTCATTCGCTGGGCCGGACGACCAGTACCGACACCAGCGGCTTCTACCGCCTCGCGGATTTGCCACCTTCGGTTTACAACATTGCGGTGCTCGCCGGCGGATTCGAGACTGCGACCGCCTCGGCGGTGCGCGTCGGCATCGATTCGAACGTGCACGTGGATTTTGAGCTGCACATTGCCGGACTGAAGCAAAGCATCGAAGTGACTTCTCATGTGAGCGCGGTTGAAAGCGATAGTTCGGACCTCGGAACGGTCTACGACGAGCCGACTATCAGAACCCTGCCCCTGAACCGGCGCGACTTCCTGCAACTCGGAATGCTGACCGCCGGCGTGCTCCCACCCGTGGAGAACTCGGCCAATTCCACGCGCGGCGATTTCAGCATGCACGTCAACGGCGGCCGCGAGGAGTTCAATAATTTCCTGCTGGATGGTGTGGACAACAACGACCAGGACACCAACCGCTACGTCCTGCAACCGCCGGTGGATTCCATTCAGGAATTCAAAATCGCGACCAATAGCTACGCGGCGGAATACGGCCGCAACGCCGCCGGCCAGGTGAACGTGCTTACGCGCAGCGGCTCCAACGAGTGGCACGGCTCCGCGTACGAGTATTTGCGCAACCGCTCGCTCGACTGGACGAATTATTTCGACGCGGGCGCGCCCAAAGCGCAGTACATTCGCAACCAGTTTGGCGCCGGGCTGGGCGGGCCGGTGGTCCGCGACCGCTCGTTCGTTTTCGCCAATTTCGACGGGCTGCGGGCGCGCCAGGGAGAAAGCCAGCTAGGCGTGGTGCCCACGGCCGCGCAGCGGACCGGCGATCTTTCGGGCCTGGGCACGCCAGTGATCGATCCGTTCTCCGGAGAGCCTTTCCCTGAGAACCGCATTCCCGCCAGCCGCATCTCCCCCGTCGCCTCGCACGTGCTCGATTTGTACCCCGCGGCCAATCTGCAGGGCCCAGGCGCCAATTTCCTCGGGCAGCCGATTGCGCGCGATACGCAATCGCAATTCAATGCGCGCTTCGATCATTACCTCACCGGAATGGATCAACTGACCTTTCGCTACACGTATGGACTGCACGATTTGTTCGAGCCGTTCGCCGAACAATCCACGGCCGTGCCCGGATTTGGCGATTATCCGCGAGATCGCGGCCATAACGCTATGGTCCACTACCAGCGCACCTTCAGCCCGCGCACGGCCAACTCGCTGCTGGTGGGCCTCAATCGCGCCACGCGCCGCATCCTGCCGGAGAACTATAACACCAACGTAAACCAGCTCTGGGGCGTGGACTACCTACCGGCGCAAGCGCGTGATTTCGGCTATCCGTCTTTCAACATCGCCGGGTTGTCACCTGTGGGCGACGCCACATCGCTGCCGCTCATTCGCAATATCACGACGTATCAGGTCACAGAAGGCCTTTCGATGGTCCGTGAGAACCACAGCTTCAAATTGGGTGGCGAGGTGCGGAATATCCGTAACAACGGAATCATCGATATGCTGGCGCGCGGCTCGCTTTCCTTTTCGGGCGACATCTCCGGCAGCGGCCTCGGCGACCTGCTGCTGGGCTACCCGGTCCTCGGCATCCAGTCGCGCTCGGATAATACGCAGACGCAGCGCATGACCAGCTACAACGTGTACTTTCAGGACGATTGGAAGGTGCGCCGCAACCTCACGCTGAATCTCGGAATCCGGTATGAGTACAACACGCCTCCTATCGATCCCACGAACCGTATGTCGGCTTTCGACCTGTCCACGATGACCGTGCAACAGGTGGGCACGAATGGCCTGTCGCGTTCGGGCATCCGCGCGGACTGGAACAATTTCGCGCCGCGTATCGGGCTGGCGTGGACGCTGGGCAGCAACACGGTGGTGCGCGGCGGATATGGCATTTTCTACGATGCCGGTATGCTGGTAGTCAACTCGTCCCTCTACTTCAACCCGCCGTACTTCAATGTATATGTGTTCTTCCCGAGCGCGGAATCGTTGCTGACGCTGAACAATCCCTTCCCCGCCCATGGTAGCTTCCTCCCGCCGCCGTCCCTCAGCACCCTCAGCCCCGATATCACCGCGGCCTACATGCAGCACTGGAACCTCAACTTGCAGCATGAGTTCGGCCGCGTGGGAACGGTGACGCTGGCTTACGCTGGCTCGAAAGGCACGCACCTGATGCGTTCCTTCGACCTGAACCAGCCAGTGCCGGGAGCGGGCGACCTGGCCGATCGCAGCCCATATCCTCAGTTCAGCAATATCTTTTTTTCCGAGAGCGGCGCCAACTCGATCTATCATTCCGTGGAGCTGTCCTTCCGCCGCCCGCTGACTCGCAGCCTGGCTTTGCTGGGCGCGTACACCTTTTCCAAGTCGATCGACGATACCTCGGCCTTCCTGCCCACCGGAGCGGATCAGAACTTCCCGCAAAACAGCCACAACTACCGCCTCGAGCGCGCGCTCTCCAGCTTCGACATGACGCACCGGGTGACTCTGGCGATCGTACAGAAGCTACCGGGCCGGAACTGGATGATGCGCGATTTCGAAGTGAGCAGCATCGTGGTGGCGCAGTCCGGGCAGCCTTTTACTCCACGACTTCAGTTCGACAACAGCAATACCGGCAACACCGGGGGAAATTTCGGCTCAGACCGCCCGAACCTGGTACACAGCCCGGCGCTGTCGAATCCCACGCCCGAGGCTTGGTTCGACACTTCCGCGTTCGCGATTGCGGCCCCTTATACGTTCGGGAATGCCGGACGCAACATCGTGCGTGGCCCCGGCCTGGCTACCGTAGACCTGTCGCTCGCGCGCCGATTCGCGCTGGCGGAGCGCCGCGCGTTGCAATTCCAGGTGCAGGCGTTCAACGTCCTGAACCGGACGAATTTTGACCAGCCGCAGTTATATGTGGACAACCCGGAGACCTTCGGCCGGATCTTTTCGGCCAAGCCGCCGCGCCAAGTGCAGATGGCCTTGCGCTTCACTTTCTAAAATTGGCGGGGACTGCGCGGCGGTACGTCGGGGTCGGCTCACGGCGCGAAGATCTTGTTTCTGGCGTGCCGGTGTAGAGCGATCCGCCAAGCAGTCGCCGGTGATGTTTCGTTCGTAGCGTGGACGCACCGGTGGTGCTTAGCTACCGGTTCGAAGATCGCAATCATGCCAACGAAACCAGTCAAAGCGCCGGTGCGCGCGAAGCGCAGCAAACCCGAAGTGGAACGGGAATTCGCTCAGATCCAGGAAGAAATTGATCGGACGCGGGAAGCGCCGGATGTGAAGGGCGAAGCGGTTCGCGTACTGAGGGAGACCGAGGTGCGTAGCGCGGTGGAAGGGGTCACGGTCGAGAGTGTGGTGCAGAGAATCTCGGGGTTGGGCCTGGAGGTATCCCGCGCGCTGGCGGATCTTTCCGGGAACTTAACCGAGGAGGTGCAACTCCTGGCCTCGGTGGGGGAGGCGGTGTCACTGGAGCGCAGGGAACTGGAGCGCCTGCACAAAATCGACATCGCCGCGACGGCGCTGGACCAGATGGTGCAGGATTACGCACGCCAGAAGGAGCAATTGGAGGCGGAGATTGTCCAGCAGCGCGCAGCTTGGGAAGAGGAATCCGCGCGCACCGAGCGGGAGCGTAAGGAGCAGGAGGAAGGCCTCCGCAAGCAGAGGCAACGCGAAATCGACGATTACGAATACAAGAAGACTCTGGAGCGCAAGAAAGCCCAGGACAAGTACGACGAGGAAATCCGCCTGACGGAGAAGAAGAATGCCGAATGACAGGAAGCTCTGGAAAAAGGATGGCAGCAGCGCGAGGCGGCATTGAAGGAGCGTGAAGAGGAGTTGGCCCGGCTGCGTAAGGAAGCGCAGGAGTTTCCGGCACGGCTCCAAAAGGAAGCCCAAGTTGCCGCCGAACAGGCCCGGCGCGAGACGGAGGCGCGGTTCGAGCAGCAGACTCTGGTTTTACGAAAGGATGCCGAGGCCGAGAAGCGCATCAGCGAGTTGCAGGTGAAGACGCTGGAGGAGGTCGTCTCGCGCCAGCAAGGTCAGATTGCCGCTCTGGAAAGGCAGTTGGCGGACGCCAAACAGCAGGTGCAGGATATCGCGGTAAAGGCAATCGAGGGGGCTAGCGGAGCCAAGGCCCTTTCCCACATCAACCAGATCGCTATGGAACAGGCCAAGAACCGACCGCAAGGATGAGGTAGCAAACATCTCCGGGGCGGCCGTGTTGCTATCGAACGGCTAGTCGTGCTTCAAAACGGCGCGACGCTGTGATAATGGAACCACTCCCGGGGAATCGAGCGCCAGGAAGGGTGGTGGACTCGCGTAATGAACATCCAGTTCATTCGCCTCGATGAAGATGTGTGCGACGCCGTGAACCGCCTCGCACGGGAGCAGGGCAGGACCGTATCGGACTTCGTGAACGAGGCCGTGCGGGCCTATTTACATGCAGAAGAGAGCGATCGGCCGGTGCGGGACGCCAATTCGGCGCACTCCGAATAATTCACCGATTTGACATCGGCCCTCCGACCTCGCTAGTCTAAGTATTCGTGGAAACAAGCGCTGGAGACGTGTGTCAATGAGTACGGAATTTCCATCCAAGGGCAGCATTGCCCGCCGCTGGCATGTGATAGACGCCCAAGACGTAGTTTTGGGCAAACTGGCCAGCAAGGCGGCTATGCTCTTGATGGGCAAAAACAAACCCTCGTATACCCCATTCCTGGACACGGGCGATCACGTGATCGTGATCAATGCCGAAAAGGTACATTTGACGGGGCGGAAAACGGAGAATAAGGTGTACCGCCACTTCACGGGCTATCCCGGCGGGTTGGTGGAGCGAAGTTTTAAGCGGGTCAAGGCGGAGCGCCCGGTTCACATGGTGGAAGAAGCCATTCGCGGCATGCTTCCCAAGACCAAGCTCGGCAAGCAGATGTTCCGCAAATTGAAAGTCTATGCGGGTGATCGACATCCGCACGCGGCCCAGAAACCGGCTGCGCTGGCAATGAAATAGCGGGCCGTTCAATAGCAGGAAGGTACTTTTAGTGGCAGCGACGATAGTTCAGCATCTAGGCACTGGCCGCCGCAAACGCTCGGTGGCGCGCGTATTTTTGCGGGCGGGCAAGGGCGACATCACCGTGAACGGGCGTCCGTTCGACAACTATTTTCCCACCGAGAGCCTGCGAGCCGTGGTGCGGCAGCCTTTTCTGGCCACCGAAACCATGGACAAGTTCGACGTGCTCATTCTAGCCGATGGCGGCGGCGTGGCGGGGCAGGCCGGCGCAATCCGGTTGGGCATTGCGCGTGCATTGGTGGAATTCAACGGAGAATTGCGGTCCAAGCTCAAGGGATTGGGCTATCTGACCCGGGATCCGCGCAAGCATGAGCGGAAAAAATACGGGCAGAAGGGCGCCCGCAAGCGGTTCCAATTCTCTAAACGCTAGTTTTTATGCAGCCTGCCAGTCAACAGACGAAGTGACTTGGCAGGCTTGGTCCACGTTTTTGAAGGGCAGGAATTTTCCCGCCATTACAGTCCTTGGGGTGCAAATTTCGCTTTGGAACGCGCTCCGAGGGATAAACAGGAGGTAGTTTGCCGGCAATAAGCATGAAAGAATTGCTCGAAGCGGGCGTTCATTTCGGGCACCAGACCAAGCGCTGGAATCCGAAGATGAAGGAATACATCTTCGGCGAACGCAATGGGATTTACATTATCGATCTGCAGAAGACGCTCAAGATGTTCAAGGATGCCGCGCGGTATGTGGGCGAAATGGCGGCGCAAGGCAAGAACGTGCTGTTCGTGGGCACGAAGCGCCAGGCGCAGGAAGCCATTGCAGAAGAAGCCACGCGCTGCAGTATGTTCTATGTGAACCAGCGGTGGTTGGGCGGGCTCCTGACCAACATGGCCACGGTGCAGAGATCGATCAAGCGGCTCAAAGAACTGGAAGGGATGGCCGCGACCGAAGGTGGATACGCGGGGCGTCCCAAAAAGGAAGTCATCCGGTTGGAGCGCGAGCGCAAGCACCTCGACCAGAACCTGGCGGGTATTAAGGACATGCCGGGGTTGCCGGACGTCTTGTTCGTGATCGATTCGAACAAAGAAGCCATCGCGGTCAAAGAGGCGCGGCGGCTCGGAATTCCCGTGGTAGCCATCGTGGACACGAACTGCGACCCGGACGAAGTCGATTACGTGATCCCTGGCAACGATGACGCGTTGCGCGCGATTCGCCTGTTCGCCAGCAAGATCGCCGATGCCGTGGTGGAAGGCCGCGCGCTGGCATCCGAACAGGACTTTACGGCCGACAAGATTGTGACCGACGAGACGCCTTCCGGCGAAGGCATGGAAGAATACACGGAATACGTGGATACCAAGGTCCTCAACGAAATCATGGCGGAAACCCTGAGCATGGAAGAGGAGCCCGTACCTGCTTCGCAGCGGAAGGGGCCTGCTTCGGAGACGGCCGAGCCGGCGGCGGAACCCGCTGTTACCGAGAGCGGACATTAAACTCGCGGGGCAGGCCCGCAGCCTGCCCGCCCAAAAAAGGATTTCGACAGCATTATGGCGGAGATTACCGCACAACTGGTGAAAGACCTGCGCGACCGCACCAGCGCGGGAATGATGGAGTGCAAGAAAGCCCTGGTGGAAGCGAAAGGCGACATCGGGGAAGCCGAAGTGTTGCTGCGCAAGTGGGGCATCGCTTCCGCGGGGAAGAAGGCGTCGCGGGTCACCAAGCAGGGGCTGATCGGCAGCTATATTCATCATGGCGGCCAACTGGGCGTGCTGGTGGAGATCAACTGCGAATCGGACTTCGTAGCACGTACGGACGATTTCAAAGAGCTGGTCCACGATGTGGCGATGCATATTGCCGCGGCGGATCCCCGGTTCATTCGCAAAGAAGATGTCACGCCCGAGGTTCTGGCGCAAGAGAGAGATATCGCGCGCTCCCGGGCGCTCAACGAAGGCAAGCCGGAAAAGGTGGTCGACAAGATCGTCGAGGGGCGTCTGCAGAAGTTCTACGAAGAAGTTTGCCTGCTGGAGCAGCCGTTCGTTAAAGAGGCCACGCTGAGCGTCGGGCAACTGGTAAAGACCAAAATTGCCAAGCTTGGCGAGAACATCGGCATCGCCCGGTTTGTGCGATTCAAAGTAGGCGATGTGGCCGCAGCGGAAGCCGGCAGCGACGGCTCGCAAGCCTGACACACATGGCCGCTTACCAGCGTCTGCTGCTGAAGCTCAGCGGAGAGGCTTTGGCGGGCGGCGGAGCCTTCGGAATTCACGCAGATCGCGTTCGGCAGTTGGCTATGGAAGTAGCCGAGGTGGCTGCTGCCGGGGTGCAAGTGGGCGTCGTGGTGGGCGGCGGTAACATCTTCCGCGGCGTTGCCGCAGCGGCTCAGAAGATGGACCGGGTGACAGCCGATCACATGGGCATGCTGGCGACCGTCATCAATTCGCTAGCATTATCGGACGCACTGGAGCAGATTGGGCACCCCACGCGCGTCATGAGCGCCATCGAGATGCATCAGGTGGCCGAGCCGTATATCCGCCGACGCGCCATCCGGCATCTGGAGAAGGGCCGCATCGTCATATTTGCCGCGGGCACTTCCAACCCCTACTTTTCCACTGACACTGCGGCTACGCTTCGCGCCCTGGAGATCAAGGCGGACGTAATCGCCAAGGCCACCCGGGTAGACGGCGTTTACGACAAGGACCCTCTCAAATTCCCAGAGGCGCTGAAGTACGAGCAGATCACCTACCTCGAAGTGCTCTCGCAGGGATTGGGCGTAATGGACGCAACCTCGATCGCCATGTGCCGCGACAACCGGCTGCCGATCATTGTTTTTAATTTGAATACAGCCGGCAATATCATGCGGATGGCGATGGGGGAGCAGGTAGGGACGATCATTCAGTAGAGGAGCCGTAGGGGATGCCGCTGCGGCCGTCTCGCAGCCGCGGTGTTCGGCGCCTGCGGACAACTGAAAGATTCCAAATACTTTAAAAGCTCCTTATGTCGTATAATGCAAGAGGATGACACGGGAATTGGTCGTCTGATTACCCGCGTTTCGGAGACACCACCTTGAAAACAGAACAGCAGGCTGCACCGAGCGTACCGACGTTTCAGTCGGTAAGAGATGTGGAGGCCCACCTGAAGGCGCGCATGGACAAGGCCCTCGGGGATTTGCAGCACGAAATGGCCGCCATCCGCACGGGCCGCGCCTCATTGGGCATTTTGGATCACATCCGCGTGGATTATTACGGGACGCCTACCCCTTTGAACCAACTCGCGAATCTGCATGTTCCCGAGCCCTCGCTGATCACCATCCAGCCATGGGATGTCTCGCAGATCGGCCCCATTGAGAAAGCCATCCGCGTATCGGATCTGGGCCTGAATCCGGCCAATGACGGCAAGGTGATCCGGCTCCCCATCCCGCCATTAACCGAAGAACGCCGCAAGGAATTGGTGAAGAAGCTGCACGCGGCTGCCGAGCACCATCGCGTATCCGTCCGCAACATCCGGCGCGACGGGAATGAGGCGGTGAAGAAGCTGCTCAAAGACAAGAAGATCACCGAAGACGAGGACAAGCGGGCGCACGACGAGATCCAGAAAGTGACCGACGGGTACATGCAGAAGATCGACCAAGCGGCTAAGGTCAAAGAAAAAGAAATCCTGGAGATTAAGTAACGCTTGGCCGTTCTGAGGCGCGCCAGGGTTGCTGCCCCAACGAGTGCGAGGATCCGAAGAGGTGCTGGAGCCACCCGCCGGGCTTGAACCGGCGACCTGCTGATTACGAATCAGCCGCTCTACCAACTGAGCTAGGGTGGCTTGTTCCTTCGATTATAAAAACTTGTGGGGCAACCTCGCAACCGCTCCCTGCCCGCGCACTCTGCGCTTTCCATGCCTTCGGGGCCGTTCGCCTGATCGGATACACTGACCCAATAGAAGCCGGTCTTTGGGATGATCGAATTCATCTGCAATCTCTGCGGCAGTTCCAACCGGGTGGCGCGAGAGCTTCTGGATCGCGAAAAGTCCAGTTGCTCTTCGTGCGGTTCTAACGTGCGGACCCGAGGCCTGATGCATGCTCTGTCGCTCGAACTGTTCGGCGTTAGCCTGCCCGTGCCCGATTTTCCGCGCGTACAGAGCCTCCGGGGAATCGGGTTGAGCGATTCGCGCGCATACGCGGATCCGCTGGGCGAAAAGTTCGATTACCGCAACACCTTCTACTCCCGCGAGCCGCGCCTCGATCTCACGAATCCAGCCTGCGAACGGCCCGGGCAATACGATTTCCTGATATCCAGCGAAATCTTCGAACATGTTGCTCCGCCAGTGGAAGCCGCGTTTCAGAACGCCTTCCGGCTCCTGAAGCCGCATGGCGTCATGCTGTTGACCGCGCCCTATTCCCTGGGTCCGGCCACGGTGGAACACTTCGCCGGGCTGAACGAATTCGGTCTGGCCCAGGTCGGCGGCCGCACGCTCCTGGTAAATCGCACGCCCGCCGGTGACGTGCAAGTGTTCGATAACCTCGTCTTCCACCTGGGCGGTAACGGTCCAGCGCTCGAAATGCGTGAATTCTCCGAAACAGGGCTCCGCCAAGCGCTGGAGGCTGCCGGCTTTTCCGAAGTGCGCATTTATAGTGAAGATTACTTGCCGTTCGGCGTGGTCCGCGCCGAATCGTGGTCGCTGCCGGTGGCTGCGCGCAAGTCACCGTTCGCCTTCAACCTCGATGCCGCCCGTGACGTGCTGGGGCAATGGGCCGCGCTCCGTAAGAGCTTCCGCGAGCTGGGCGGTGAGTTTTGGGTGCGGCTGGGTTTCAAGCTGGGGCTAATCCGGCGCGGCCGATACTTCCGCCCGCGGGGGAACGGATTCCAGCCCTCCACGGATTCCTACAACGATGAAAAACAAACGCAGTAGTGAATGGTTTCAAGGTCCCGGATATGCGGCCTTCTCGCACCGGGCATGGCTTCGCTCCGAAGGCTATCCGGCCGATATTTTCGAAGGCAAGCCTGTCATCGGAATCTGCAATTCCTGGAGCGAATTCAACAACTGCAACGTGCACCTGCGCGACGTGGCCGCCGCGGTGAAGCGCGGGGTGCTGGCGGCGGGCGGCATTCCGCTCGAATTTCCCACCATCTCGCTGGGCGAGCTGTTTATGGCGCCCACCACCATGCTCTTCCGCAACCTGATGGCCATGGATGTGGAGGAATCGATCCGGGCCAATCCGATGGACGCCGTGGTGTTGTTGTGTGGTTGCGATAAAACCACCCCGGCGCAATTGATGGGCGCCGCCAGCGCCGATATCCCGGCAATCGTGGTGCCGGGTGGCCCCATGCTTTCGGGCGAGTGGCGCGGCCAGAGGCTTGGCTCCGGCACCGACGGGCGCAAACTCTTCGATCAATACCGCACGGGCCGTATTACCGACGAAGAATGGTGCGAAGTGGAAGCTTGCATCGCGCGCAGCGCGGGCCATTGCACCGTGATGGGGACGGCCTCCACTATGACGAGCCTGGCCGAAGCACTGGGCATGACTCTTCCCGGTTGCGCCAATATTCCTGCGGTCGATTCCCGCCGCTATGCCATGGCCGAGCTCAGCGGCCGTGCCGCCGTAGAGATGATCGAACACGATCGCCAACCCTCGCGCATCATGACGCGCCAGGCGTTTGAAAATGCCATCACGGTTCTCATGGCATTGGGCGGCTCGACGAACGCGGTGGTCCACCTGATCGCGATGGCGGGGCGGCTCGGCATCCGGCTCACGCTCGATGATTTTGATTGCGTTTCGCGCCGCACGCCCTACCTCGCCAATATCAAGCCCTCGGGCGCGTACCTGATGGAAGATTTCTTTTATGCAGGCGCGCTGCCGGCGCTCATGAACGAAATTGCAGGACTACTGCACACGGATTGCCCTACGGTCAATGGCAAGACCATCGGAGAGAACCTCAGCGCCGCGCGGCATGTGAATGATGAAGTGATCCGCCGCCGCGACCGTGCGCTATCGGCGGAGGGCGGCATCGCAGTCCTTTATGGGAACGTCGCCCCAGACGGCGCTGTAATCAAACAGATCGCCGCCTCCGCGGAACTGATGCAGCATCGCGGCCCTGCTTACGTTTTCGAAAATCGCGACCAGATGGCCGCGCAGATCGATAGTGACGATCTACCCGTGGATCGCAACACCGTGCTGGTGATGCGCAACTGCGGACCCAAAGGCGCGCCGGGCTTTCCGGAATGGGGCCACATCCCGATGCCACGCAAACTGCTGCAGCAGGGCGTAACCGATCTGGTGCGAATTTCGGACGCGCGCATGAGCGGTGTCTCGTATGGGACGGTCGTGCTGCACATCGCGCCCGAATCAGCCATCGGCGGCCCGCTGGCAGTGGTCGAAACCGGCGATGAAATCGTGCTCGACGTGGCGGCCCGCAAGATCGAATTGGCGGTTCCCCAGGAGGAGATCGATCGCCGGTTACGTGCGTTCGTGCCGCCTAAGCGGCATTATGACCGAGGCTATGGCCGCCTTTTTCTCGATCACGTGACGCAAGCCAATCTAGGCTGTGATTTCGATTTCCTGGCCGCTGGCTATAAGTGAATTTGGCCAGAACAGAACGCGGGATGTTACCCTCGCAGCGCCGCCAACACTCGCTGCGGGGTCAGCGGGTACTCGGTCATGCGCTTGCCAGTAGCGTCGAAGAAGGCGTTGGCGATTGCCCCCGCGGCGGCGGCCATGACTTCTTCACCAGCGCCAGTGGAGCGTTCATCGAGGCGCTGCACTACAACGCCGGTCACCTCCGGGCACTCTTCGAAGCGCAGAATCGGGTAACTATTCCAATCGAGGCTGGTGACGCCGGTGGTCGAGAAAGTGACTTCCTCTTTAAACATGCGGCTGGCGGTCTGCACCAGTTGGCCCCCGATCTGGTTTTCGACAAACCCAGGATTCACCACCATTCCCGCATCGATTGCGCCGTACATGTGTTTCGCCACCACGCGGCCGGTCTCCCGGTTTACTTCGATTTCGGCCACCGCTGCGCCGTAGGAGGTTAAATGCGTGCCGAGCCCGATGCCGCGGCCCCGAACGACCTTCGCGCCCGACAGGTCCGCGGCGGCTTTTCGCGGCGTCCATTGGGCGGCTTGTGCCACCGCGTCCAGCACGCCTATCCAATGAGCGTCCGTCATATTCTGCTTCCGGAAGGCGTAAGGGTCCATCCCCGCGAGGTATGCCAAGTGATCGATGGCTTGCTCGGAGGCAAAGCAGAACGAAAGATCCAGCGGAGATCGCAACCAGCCGCCTTTCAAATAATCCTTGCCGGGGATCTGGTGATTCACGAGCCGCATGTTGGGAATGGCATACATGCCGCCGCAGGCGCGCGGGTTCACCTGCTGCGCCGCGCCGCCTGGCCATTCGGTAGGGGGCGTACCGAGCGCCAACTGCGCGGAAGTTTCGATACCGCTCCAGTTGTGCTGCCAGCCCTGGTATTCGTAAGCGACAATCTTGCCGGCGGCATCGGCCGCCGCGCGCACTTCGCCCACATGCGCCGGCCCGTAATTGTCCCAGCCGTGCTCGTCCCAGCGCATGAACTGCAGACGCACGGGCTTTCCGGCCAATTGCGACAGCAGCGCCGCCGCTTGTGCCACATCGTCGTAGCAACTGTGGCCGTACGTGCCGGAGCCCTCGTAATACTGGACGCGGACCTTCTCCACCGGCAAGCCGAGGATGCGGGATAACGTATTGCGCGAGCCGTACACATCCTGCGTGGAGCACATCACCAGGGCCGAATCGCTAGTAACATCGGCCAGCGCGCAGTTCGGGCCGAACGGGGCGTGTGCCTGGTACGGCGCGCGATAGCTTTGCGAAACCACATGCACGGCGCCGGAAAAGGCGCCGGAGACATCGCGTTTTTCGACCACCATGCGGTCCGTGCTTTTCGCCGCGCGCATGTGATCGTGGAGGCCCGCGCTGCCGGGTAGCGTGGGGGCCGTATCCCATGTAACCTTCAACTGCCGCGCCGCCTTCACGGCGTCCCACTCGTTTTCCGCGACAACTCCGACGAAGTCGCCGCGCCGCAGCACGCGCGCGCCGGGGATGCCGCGAATGGAGCTTTCATCGATAGCCATCACCTTGGCCCCTGCGCCGAAAGCGCGTTGGCCGCGCGGGCGAACTACGCGCCCGTGCAGCATGCCGGGCACGCGGACGTGCTGCATGTAGACGTATTTGCCGCTCACCTTATCGGGCACTTCATTGCGCGGAACGCGCGTGCCCACCACTTTGTACTCGCTGGGCGGCTTGACCGGCGCCGAGCCCGTGAAGGCCACGTGAAACGGCTTATCGCCCACCAGTTCGCCATAGGTAACGGAGCGGTTGGGGGTGCCCGCCACCGATACGACGCCTCTGGATACACTGAGCCGATCCATAGGAGCATCCAACTTCTTCGAAGCCATCTGCAGCAGCGCCTGCCGGGCTTCGGCGGCGGCGGTGCGCACCTGCGGCCCGCCCCGGTTAATCGAAGCGCTCGAGTAGGTCCCGCCCTGGTTCGGCGTGACGCTGGTATCCAGCCGCACGGTCTTGAGCTGCTTCATTTCCAGGTCGAGCTCGTCGGCGGCGATCTGCAGCAAGGCGGTGGATGCGCCTTGTCCGAGTTCCGCGAAGCCGATGTAAACGGTGGCCGTATTATCGGCGTGAATGGCCAGCCAGGTGTCGATCTGTTTCGGATCGGGCGGCCCGGGTTTGAGGGCCCGCTCCTCGGCCGCCATCGCGTTGCGCAGGCTGAATCCCACCACTAGCGCTCCGCCGGCCCTCAGGAAATCACGTCGCGCCAGATCGCTCATCGCGCCACCTCCGCCATGGTCTGGGCCGCCCTCTGCACGGCCTTCAGTATCCGCGGGTAAGAGCCGCAGCGGCATAAATGGCCGTTCATGGCCGTTCGGATCTGAGCTTCCGTGGGCTGCGGCACCTTGGACAGCAACTCCGACGCTTTGACGATCATGCCGTTAAAACAGTAGCCGCACTGTACCGCCTGCTCGTCGATCATGGCCTGCTGCACGGGATGCAGCACGGGCGACTGGGCCAGCTTCTTCTGCGCCGCATACCAAGCCGGCAAACCCTCCAATGTCGTGACCGATTTCCCATCGACGGCGGAAACCGGCGTCACGCACGAACGCGTCTCCACACCGTTCACCAGCACCGAACAGGAACCGCACTGCGCGAGGCCGCAGCCAAACCGCGGGCCCTGGAGTTGCAGTTCATTCGCCAGCACGTATAACAGCGGCGTATCCGGCGCGGAGGCGACCTTGAACGGCCGTTCATTCACGCGGATACTGAGCTCTTTCGCCATAGTCCTATCAGCGTATCGCAATCGAACGAGCGCACGAGAGAGAGCGGGCGCAAGCCTGTCGCGGTTTGCCCGGCAAGGGGAACACCGGTAAATTCGCGGAATCCCGGTCAGGCGGCTGATATAGCCTATGCCAGCACTTCGCTGATCTGCACGACCGGCTGGATGTTGGTGTAGTTGGGGACATCGCCCTGAATCTCGGCGGCATGCGGCAAAAAGGCAGCCCCAAACGCTTCGACAGACTCGAAATTGCCGTGCACGATGGCCACATATGGAGCCCGCGTGCCAGGCATCCCACCACTGAGGCCCTTCTGCACCGAGAGGCCCGTCATCGCGGCGCCCATGCGCTGCTGAAACATCGGGATATGGCTGTTCAGGTAATAATCCATATTGAACGTCTTGCCTTCACCAGCCGGATACAGCACGGTCACTCGAATCATTGGGTTGCTCCTTTTTCGTGTTTTGGCAGCAGGTGCTTCTGAATTTTTCCCATGGCATTGCGGGGGAGGCGTTCGACGGTGATGAACTCGCGCGGCACCTTGAACGACGCCAGCTTTTCCCGGCAGCGCTGCTCCAGGACGGCCGGCTCCACTGTGCCGTTTAGAACTACGTACGCCACCGGAGCCTCGCCGCGTACTCGATCCGCCACTCCCACTACGGCGGCTTCCGCCACCTCTTCCTGTTCCTGCAAAAACTCTTCGATCTCGCGCGGATAAATGTTGAACCCACCGGAGATGATCAGGTCGCTGCGCCGGCCGCACAAGGTGTAATAGCCGTCGGGCTCGCGGACGGCCAGATCGCCGGTCTTGAACCAACCGTCACGGAAGGCCGCAGCCGTGGCATCCGGCCTCCGCCAGTACCCGGCAAAGATGTTGGAACCCTTCAGGAAAACCTCGCCCGTCTCGCCATCCGCCACCGGCTGGTCTTCTTCGTTGAGCAGCCGCACCGAGACGCCCGGCAGCGGCAGTCCCACACTGCCAGGCCGGCGCTCGCCCGTGTAAGGATTCGAGATGTTCATGATCGTCTCGCTCATCCCGTACCGCTCCAGAATGGTATGGCCGAACTTGGCGCGGAACTCCTCCAAAACCTGTGCGGGCAAGGGTGCGGAGCCGGAAACGAACAGCCGCATAAAGCCGCCGATCTCGCGCGCCTGTTCCTGCGGGAAATCGAGCAGCCGTACGTAGATCGTGGGTACGCCGAAAAACAGCGTGGGCCGGAAATCGAGGAAAGTTTCCGCCGCGGTCTGCCGGTCAAAGCGCTCCAACAGGCGCATGCGGCAGCCGCTCAGCAGCCAGCTATGCACCCCATTGCCCAGCCCATGCACATGGAATAAGGGCAGCGCCAGCAGAAATCGGTCGGCGCTCGTAATTTGCCAGCAAGTCACCAGGTTCACGGCATTGACGGCGAAATTGTTATGGGTGAGGATGGCGCCTTTGGAAGTTCCCGTAGTGCCGGAGGTGTAAATGATGCCCACGGGGGCGTCGCCATCGAGCGCCACGCGCGGCCGTTCGTCCGGCTGGCCGCTTGCTTCCGTGGTCAATTCGGCGGGATCCCAGATGGGCGCCGGCGAAGCGAAAGTCGCGTCCGAAACCACGGCCTTGGGCTCGGCATCGCTCAGAATGTGGGCCATCTCGCGATCCCGGTACAGGATATTGATGGGCACGAAAATCACGCCCAGCTTGGCGCAGGCGAGATACAGGTCGATCATTTCGACGCAATTCGCCAGATAGATGCAGAGACGATCGCCGGTAGCGACGCCGCGACGCTGCAATACCTGCGCCAGCCGGTTGCTACGCGCATCGATTTCGCCGAAGGTGTAGAGGCGATCCTGAAACTCGAGGGCGATCGCGTCGCGCCGGCCGCGTAGCGAAAGATCGAATAGGTCCGTAAGATTCAACGTACCAGTGTACTGAACTGGATTCGCGACTCGAAACTATGCCATGCTGAACGGTTCGTATGGATATCTTTACGGGGAACGCGGGCTGGATCGAGGTGATCTGCGGGCCCATGTTCTCGGGGAAAAGCGAGGAATTGATCCGGCGGCTGCGTCGGGCCATGATTGCCCGCAAACGGGTCGAGGTCTTCAAGCCGGCGATCGACAACCGCTACTCGGATTTCGAGATTGTCTCGCACGGCGATCTGCGCATGCATTCGCAGGTGGTCAGCGGCGCCGCGGAGATCATGGATCATCTCGATTGGCGCGCCGAAGTAGTGGGGATCGATGAAGCCAACTTCATGGGACCGCAACTGATCGAAGTGGCACAGCGCTTAGCCGACAGCGGCAAGCAGGTGATCGTCTCGGGCCTCGATACCGACTACCTGGGCCGTCCGTTCCCGCCCATTCCCGATCTGCTGGCGCATGCCGAATCCATCACCAAGACGCTGGCCGTGTGCGTGCGCTGCGGCAACCCGGCCAAGCACACCCAGCGTTTGCGCGGTTCCGATGAGTTGATTGTGGTGGGCGCGGCGGATATGTACGAGCCGCGCTGCCGCCGCTGCTTCGAACCCGGAATCCCCAAGCAAACCGAAATGGATTTCGTGAAGGCCAAACGAACTGTGACCGAGTCGCGACCGTGAGGGAGCGTCCTGTGCCCCCTTATGGCGCCCAGGCCGGCATCACGTACGCGTAGAACATCACCACCACGCCGATCGTCGACGCCAGGATCACGCTGTGCTTGAAGGTGAAGCGAAAGAGCAATGACTCGTCGGCCCGTTTCATCGACGTTGCGGCCGAGGCCACGGCAATGCTGGTAAGGCTGATCATCTTGCCCATGACGCCGCCTGCTGAGTTCGCTCCAGCCATGAGGGCCGGGTTCATATGGAGTTGGTTGGCCGTAACCACCTGCAAGTTGCCAAACAGCGCATTGGCGGATGTGTCGCTGCCGGTCAGAAACACGCCGAGCCAGCCCAGCAAGGCGCTGAAGAAGGGGAACATTACGCCCGTCGCCGCGAAAGCCAGCCCCAGCGTACCAGTCGCGCCTGAGTAGTTCATTACGTACGCTAAGCCCAGCACCGCGGCAAGCGTCAGTTCCGCCAGCGCGAGTTGCTTGGCGGTGTGGCCGATGGTTTTCAAATAATGTCCGGGGGACATTCCCACCGCGATGAAAGCGGTAAGCGTGGCAAACAGGCAAGCCGTTCCGGATGCGGAAAGCCAACTGAAATTGAAGACTGCGGCGTAAGGCGTAGCCTTGGCCACGACGGGCGGCATCCGCTGGATGGTGTTATGCAGGCCCGGCCAGTTGATGAGGATGTTCTGCGCGTTGAGCCAGGTCGATATGGGCTTATAGCTCCACAGCGAAACGAAGACCACCAGCAGAATGTAAGGACTCCAGGCGCGCAGCAATTGCCCGCCGCTGTGCGGAATGGGCGCGCGGTTGGTTACCGGCTTCAAATCGCGGGGGCGCCATACGCGGGTCAATAGCACGATTCCAACCATGGCCATGATGGAGGAGAGGATGTCGGTTAGCTGCGCCCCCACGAAGTTCGAGACCAGGAACTGTGTGACCGCGAAGAATACACCGCAAACCGCGACTGCCGGGAACACCGCGCGAAGACCGCCCCATCCGGCCATCACCAGCATGAGGTAGGCGGGAACGAACAGCGAAACCGGCGCGCAGATGCGGCCTACCGACGCGCTCACGCGATCCACCGGCAGACCGGCCACCCCAGCCAGCGTCGTTATGGGAATAGCTAAGGACCCGAATGCGACTGGTGCGGTGTTGGCCAGCAGACAAATTCCCGCGGCGTAGAACGGGGTGAAGCCCAACTGGATCAGCATCGTGGCCGCGACCGCGACGGGAGTCCCAAATCCGGCCGCGCCTTCCACAAAAGCCCCGAAGGCGAAGGCGATCAGCAGCACTTGCAGGCGCTTGTCATCCGAGAGGTGCGCAATGGAATCTTTCAGCAGGTCGAATTTTCCGCTTTCCAGTGTGATGCGGTATAGCAAGACCGCCGTGAACACGACCCATCCGATGGGCCACAGCCCGAAAGCGGCTCCCATCGTGATGGCCGGAACCAAACGGTCCACCGGCATACCGTAAGCCAGCCAAGCCACCAGGACGGCAGTGGCCAACCCGACCAGCGAAGACTTCCACGCCGGCACGCGCCGCACGCCGAGCAGAAAGAGCAACACAAAAATCGGGAGCGCTGCCACGATAGTGGATAGCGGCAGGTTATTGGCGACGGGGGTATAAATTTGAGGCCACATTTGCGGTCCCACGATTGTACAACAGCGCCACGCCGAAGCAATGTGCGGGATTGTAGCCGCCGTAGTACGATATGAAAACGCTGGGTCAGCCTCGCGCGAACCCGTCTGCGTCTCCGCTGGAGGCGGTTATGAAGAAGCGATATTCTGCGAATCCGGCCCTGATTTTCTTGCTAGCCTTGCTGTTGAGCATCCCGGCCGCCGCCCAATTCGCCGGCTCCGCAATGCCGTCGGCCGGCCTCGATCTTTCGGGCAACTGGCAGCCCATGACGCACGAAGATCAGCCCGAGCGCGGCGCCGGCCCGCCTCTGGTGGATTATGCCGGGCTCCCCATCACCGAAGCGGCGCGCACCTTTGCCCTGGCCTGGGACGCCTCGCGCCTGACCCTTCCGGAGCACCAGTGCCGCGTTCACATCGTCTCCTATATCTACCGCGGCCCGCTCAATCTGCGCATCTGGGAAGAGAAAGACCCGCAATCGCAGCGCCTGATCGCCATCCGGCACTACATCAGCACATACGAACAGTGGCGCACGATCTGGATGGACGGCCGGCCGCATCCGTCGGAAAACGCCCCCCACACCTTCATGGGCTTTTCCACTGGCAAGTGGGAAGGCAATGTGCTCACTGTCTATACCACGCACATCAAACAAGGGTGGATCCGGCGCAACGGCTTGCCGCTGAGCGATCAGGCCACCTTGACAGAGCACTTCATTCGCTACGGCGACATCATGACGCATGTGACGATTGCGCGCGATCCCGTTTATCTGGCCGAGCCTCTGGTGAAGTCGGAGGATTTCCGGCTGAACACCCAAGAAGGCGCGAACTGGCTGTATCCGTGCGAGCCGGTGGAGGAGATTGCCAACCGGCCTCCCGACGCCGTGCCGAACTATTTGCCCGGCGAGAATCCATTCCTGCACGAGTTCGCTGACAAATATCACATCCCGGTGGAAGCGGCGCTGGGCGGTCCGGAAACGATGTACCCCGAATACCAATTGAAATTGCAGAAGGCGAGCGCGAGATGAGAAAGATTCTAATTGGCTTGATGGCTCTGGCGGGGGCGGCGGTCGCGCAGACGGCCGGCGGCCTGGATGTGCTGCCAGTGCAAGGGAACGTCTACCTGATCGCCGGCGCCGGGGCGAATATTGCCGTACAGATTGGCCCCATGGGCGTGTTGGTGGTGGACACCGGTAACGGAACCATGAACGACCAGGTGATCGCCGCCATTCGAAAGCTCTCCGACAAACCACTGCAATACATCATTAATACGGCTTACGACCCCGACCGCACCGGCGGCAATGTGGCGGTTCGTAAAGCAGGCGTCACCATTACGGGCGCGAATGTCACCGGCAATCTTACCGACGCTGCGCAAGGCGCCGCGATCCTGGCGGACAACCGGGTTCTCGATCGCATGAGCGCGCCCACTGGCAAGCAGTCGCCTACGCCGCCTGACGCGTGGCCGACCGACACGTATCTGACGCCCAAAAAGGACTTGTTCTTTAACGACGAGCCCATCGAACTGATCCATCAATCGGGCCACACGGATGGAGACAGCTTGGTATTTTTCCGGCACTCCGACGTGCTGGTTGCGGGCGACGTCTTTCTCACCACCTCTTACCCCATCATCGACGTGGATCGCGGCGGCAGCGTGCAGGCCGAGATTGCGGCGCTCAACAAGATTTTGGAAATCGCCATTCCCAAACATGAAGAGGAAGGCGGCACATACGTAATTCCAGGACACGGCCGCATCTGCGATGAATTCGACGTCCTCGAATACCGCGACATGGTGGTGATCGTGCGCGACCGCGTCCAGGCCGCGATCAAAAAGGGTATGACGCTGGCGCAGATCAAAGAAGCCAACCTGACCAAGGATTACGACGCGCGTTATAACAAAAGCGGGCCGGGCTCGGCAGCGAACTTCCTGGAAGCGGTATATAAGAGCCTAATTGCCGGCAAAAAATAGAGGTTAGGGCGATCAGTGGATACCGGCTTTCCGAGGTTTGCGAGGGCCAACTGTCGGGGCGGCCTCGGCCGAGACACGAAGAGCCCGGTTGACGCTGGCGCTATCGGCGAACAAGCCCGCGAGGTCGGGCTCGATTAGCACAAGATTTGTCCCCGTGGCAGCGCGGCGATAGTACTTTCCTCGGACACGTCCCTTAAGTTGAGAGAGATCGTACTCGCTCCGCAACTCGTCATTACGTTTGTCCGCCGATGCCTTCTTCATACTGTTTACGTTCGCCGCGCGTTGCCAGCCGGGCGCTAATAATTCGAATCCGTTCCGCACGCTGACAGTGCGCAACAAACACCACGTGCCCTTTTATTGTACGGCCAATCGTAATCTCTCTCAGTTCCTCCAGGGAATGGTTCCTCCAGGGAATGGTCCGGGTCGGGAAAGGTGATCGCGAGGGTGTCCTGAAAAACCGTTCCGGCATCCTCAAAGGCCACACGATGCTTCTTGAGGTTCGCAACCGCCTTGCGCGCGTCCCATTCAAGAACCATTCGAACAAGTTTAACGGCGATTGCAGCCCGTGACTCCAGTCACCGACTCTGGCGGGCCGCCATTCCAGAATCGAAGTAGAGGAATGAGCATGCACCCCACCGAGTTATTGAGCCAGGAGCATCGGGTGATCGAATCGAAGCTGGATGCCATGGAGGAAGAAATTCGCGCGGCGGCCGCCGGCGGCCCGTTTCCGTTCCTGTTTTTCGAGGAAGCGCTGGATTTCTTCCGGCACTTTGCCGATGGCTGCCATCATGCCAGAGAGGAAAACCTGCTGTTCCCGATGCTGAGGGAGCGGGGGCTCCCTCAGCAGGGAGGGCCAATCGGCGTGATGCTCGCCGAACACGAGGAAGGGCGGGCGTATCTGCGGGCGGTGCGAGAAAATCTCGAAGCTGCCGCCGGAGGCTCCCTAGCCGCACAACAGCAGGCTTACGAGAATGCATCAGCGTATATCCAATTGCTACGCAGCCACATTTACAAAGAGGACAACATCCTGTTTCGCATGGCGGATATGCTCCTCCAGCCGGACGATATCGCTGAACTCGAAACACGCTTCGCGGCCGTGGAGATCCCCGAAAGATTCCAGTCCGCGGCATGAAACTCCAAGGTGGGCGAACGGTCTTGCGGTCAGCCCTCCTCCCGCCGCGGTATTATGTAAGGCGGAAACGCCATGCTACGCCGGGTTCTGCCGCTCTTTTGTTTTGCGGCGTGTGCCGCGTTCGCCCAGAAATACAATGGGCCGCGTCCTCCCCAACCCGATCTCCCCTACATCAAACACGCGGATAATCTGGTGCCAACGGAGGTCTCCGAAGCGAAGGAAGAAAAGCGCAAGGACGATATCCTCTATACCATCGATGGCGCCAATGCGTCTGCCAGAACGCCCTTGGCATCACCCATTTTTCTGTTTCAATCGCAAAAAATTCCGGCCGACAAGCTGACGCTCTACAAACTGGACAGCAAGAACGGCCATCGCGAGGTGCTCTTCTCCCCCAAAAAGAAAGGAGGGGCGCAGCCGATTCGCATGGAGGTGACCAGGCTGAATTCCGACAATCTCTACAAGCTCGAGGTAGAGGATTCCCTGGAAAATGGGGAATACTCGCTCAGCCCAGAGGGGTCGAACCAGGTATTTTGTTTCCAGGTGTACTAGTTCCGCTTGTGCTATTCTAAGTAAGTACCAAAATCGAGATAAAGAGAAGACAAGGAGCATGAGCCTCTAGAATGGCACTGGCGATTGAAGCAAAGCGGCAGATTCTTTCCTCGAATCAGCGCCACAAAACCGACACCGGGTCGCCAGAAGTACAGATTGCCCTGTTGAGCCAGCGCATCTCGCTGCTGACAGAGCATTTCAAGACGCACAAGAAGGATAACGGGTCACGGAAGGGATTACTAACCCTGGTGGCCAAGCGTCGCCGGCTTCTGACATACCTGCGCGATACGGACCCAGAGCGCTATAAGCTAGTTCTGCAACGCCTCGGAATTCGCCGTTAAGCCATTCGCGGAAGCACTCCGCACTATAACGGATGTTTCCGGATTCATTCCAATCCAGCCCGGACGACGGCCGGCCCGGCGCCGCCGCTTGCGAGGGAACCTTATCCTGTCAACTCCAGTCTCAACGGCTCCACGAGTGGATGCCGATTCCTGATTGGTCCGGACTGGTTCCGGACCGAGGTTGGAGGTTTATAGAAGAATGCCAAATCAAGTTGAAGTAGATCTCGGCGGGCGAACGCTCACGCTGGAAACCGGCAAGATTGCCAAGCAAGCCAATGGCGCAGTGGTGGTTCGATCGGGGGACTCGGTAGTCCTCGTCACCGCCTGCATGTCCGATGAGCCCAAACCAGGAGCCGGATTCTTTCCGCTCACTGTCGATTACCGTGAATATACGTATGCCGCCGGCAAGATTCCGGGTGGCTTCATCAAGCGCGAAGGCCGGCCCTCCGAGAAAGAGATTCTGACGAGCCGGCTGATCGACAGGCCCATCCGGCCGCTGTTTCCGGAAGGATTTTTGAACGAGACCCAGGTTATCGCCATGGTGCTTTCGGCTGATCCCGAACAGGATCCGAACTCGCTGGCCATTGCCGGGGCCGCGGCCGCGTTGGCCATCTCCGATATCCCGTTTCCTTATGTGATGGGCGGCGTGCGCGTGGGTATGAAAGACGGGCGTTACATCGCCAACCCGACTTATACCGAAGGCCGGGAATCGAAGCTCAACATCGTCGTGGCCGGCACCGAAGACGGCATCGTGATGGTGGAAGCGGGAGCGCAGCAGGTTTCCGAGCAGGAAGTGCTGGGCGCCATCGAATTCGGCCATGACTGCTGCCGGAAGATCGCCGCCGGCATCCGCGAGCTGATGAAATCGGCCGGCAAGCCGAAGCGGGAATTCACCAAGCCGCCACTCGATAAAGATCTATACGAGCAGGTCTCCAAGGCCGCGCGCGCGGAACTGACCGATGCGCTGAATACGCAGAAGTATCCCAAGATTGAAAGCTATGCGCGGGTGGCGGCTCTGCGGAACCAAGTCGTGGAAGCGCAGCCGGAAGAGAAACAGGAAGAGGCGGGTGACTGCTACGACGTGCTCAAAGAGCGCATCTTCCGAGACGAGATGTTGAAGAACCATCGCCGCCCGGATGGCCGCGCTTTCGACGAAATCCGGCCGATCACAATCGAAACCGGCGTGCTGCCGCGCGTGCACGGCTCCGCCCTGTTTACTCGCGGCGAAACACAAGCCTTGGTCACCGTCACGTTGGGCACCAAGGACGATGAGCAGCGCATTGAGTTGCTAGAACCCGGCGAGGCATCCAAGCGCTTCATGCTGCACTACAACTTCCCGCCGTTCAGCGTGGGCGAAGTGGGCTTCATGCGCGGACCGGGCCGCCGCGAAATCGGGCACGGGGCACTAGCCGAACGCGCGCTCACGGCGATGATTCCCGATGAGACGGCATTCCCGTATACGATGCGCGTGGTGAGCGACATTCTGGAATCCAACGGCTCCAGTTCCATGGCCACCGTTTGCGGCGCTTCGCTGGCGCTGATGGATGCCGGCGCGCCTATGACAGCGCACGTCGGCGGCGTGGCGATGGGCTTGGTGCTGGAAGGCAAGGATTACGCCATCCTCACCGATATCGCCGGCGCGGAAGACCATTACGGGGATATGGACTTCAAAGTGGCCGGAACACGCGACGGCATCACCGGGTTGCAGATGGATATCAAGGTCCCCAATGTGACCACGGCCATCATGAAGGAGGCGCTGGAACAGGCGCGTCGGGGCCGGCTGTTCATCATCGACAAGATGCAGGAAGCGCTTTCGCAGCCCAAGACCAACATCTCGCAATACGCGCCGCGCATTTACACCTTGAACATTCCGCAGGATAAGATCCGCGACGTGATTGGACCTGGTGGGAAGGTGATCCGAGGGATCATCGAGCAGACCGGCGTGAAGATCGACGTCGAAGACGATGGCACCGTGCACGTGGCCTCGGCCGACGAAGCCTCGGCCAAAAAAGCGCTCCAGATCATCTCCGACATCACGGCCGTGGCCGAGGTGGGCAAGACCTACCTGGGCACCGTGGTGCGGCTGGTGGATTTCGGCGCGTTCGTCGAAATTTTCCCAGGTACCGATGGACTGCTGCACATCAGCGAGATCGCGGAAAACCGCATTCGCGACGTCCGCGACGAGCTCAAGGAAGGCGACCAGATCCTGGTGAAGGTCTTGGCCATGGAAGGCAACAAGATCAAGCTCAGCCGCAAAGCCGTCCTGCGCGAGCAGCGCGAAAAACTAAAGCAAGCGAAGACTTCGTAGTGGGGTAGTTAGGACATGCGGCGGTAGCCGCGTCTCGCGCACCAGCAGACGCGGCTGCCGCCGCGTGTCCAATTCGTTTATTTCTTTCCCACCGGCTGTTTCCGCACTTGCTCGAAATACTGCTCCACGTAGCTTTCGAGCGCTACCGGAATCTCATCGCGGTTGATCTCTGCGCCGGCTTGGGCGTGCTCCGCGTTCCGTTCCTGGTATCCCGTCTTTAGTTGTTGGCTGGTGTTCTGGACGTCCACCGTAGCCTCTCCGGTCACGTTCGCCGAGCGCTTCCCGATGATTTCGCTGATCTTGCCCATGGCGGCCAGTTGCTCGGCTAGTTTCACGTCTTTGCTGCCATCTTTATTACCCGCGCCCGATCCGGGCTGTTTGTTGGCAAGCGGCGAATCGGCCTTATCGGAAGACTGCCCCTGCGCGTTTTGGGCCTGCTCGCCTTCGTCCGCGGCCTGCTGCTCCTGCGACTCATTCATCTGGGCGTTCTTCTTGTCGCCCTTCTGAGCCTGCTGCGTGCCTTGATTCTGCTGGCCCTTGCCCGATTTGCCGTTCTGGTTGGAAGCGTTTTGCTGCTGTTGCTGCTCGTTCTTCTGCATGCTCGACATGAGGTTCTGCATCGCTTCCTTCATTTTGCTCAGCAGGCTTTGGTTCGATGCTTTGGAATCTCCGCTGGAGCCGGATTGCGAATCCTTGCCTTCCTTTTGGCTGTCTTTGGAGTTGGACGCGTTCTGCCGGTTATCGGCGCTGGTATCTTCGGCTTGGTCTGCCTGGTCTTGGCCTTCGGTGTCGGGCTCCATCTGCCCGTTCTTCTTACCGTCTGTTTTCCCGGCGCTCGGCTGCGACGGCTCCCCGGCGTAGTTTTCCGCGGTATCCTGCGGCGCCAGGTCGGGATTGCCGTTGGGATTGGCCTGTTCGCCATCCTCCTTCGCAAGTGTGTTGTCTACTGGGACCTTGTCGGAGCGGCGGGGATCGAGTCGCGCCCGCTCATCGCCTTCTCCGAGTCCGAAGCGCTGCCGCAGAATGCTAGCTAGGGGCTGCTTCAAATCCAGGTGGGCCGTCAGACCGTAACGCAACGCGAACACGCTGGAGGCCACCAGCAGCAGAGCCGCGGCTATATAAGCGGTTTGCGGAATCACATAGGGAACCGCTTGGCGCACATCCACGTTTTGCGCCGCGCGCTCGGCCTCCGCCAACTGCAGGCGCCGCCATTCCGGCGAGGTCCGTGCTTCGGCTGAAGGCTCGCTGAAATAAACAGCAGTCGAAATCGTGTCCGCCAGGCCCAACCGCCGGTCCACCCGCTGTGCGACTGCATAACTGGAGGGCATCCGGCGGCGGACGCGGTAAAGCGCAATGCCTACGCCCACTGCAGGAAGCAGTATGGCCCAATACCAACTGAGGATCTGCGTCCCCAGAACGAGCAGGAGGATCACTGCGGCGAGCGCCACGCTGGCCGCATTCGCCCCCTGGCACAACAATTCGTTGTGCAGAACCCGCCGCCTTGCCATCCGAACCAGTGAGAACACGGGCAACCTTCGATGAACGTTACGTACCGACGCACACAGTTCCAGGTTCGGAGCCAAGCCCGACCGCATCTGTGGTTTCGTTTTAATCCTATCACTTCCGGCGGGAGGGCGGCTCACGGGACGAAACACTCCTCATTATCTTGCACGTGTTCCGCCGAAAGCCGTCATGCGCGTCGTAAAATGGAGAAAGGAGCCCCCCGGAAGGACTTTCCCGTTTGAATCCACAATTAAAGGTACTTATCGTAGATGACGAAGCCAGTCAGCGGAGTGGCTTGGCCGCGATGGTTTCCGCCTGGGGCATGATGCCCGAGACCGCTGCGGATGGCAACGAGGCGTTGGCGAAACTATCGACATTTTCGGCCGACGTGATCGTTACAGATTTGAATATGCCGGGTCTGGATGGCTTCGGTTTCCTGCAGCGCTTGCGGGATTCGGGCGAGATGCCGCCCACCATCGTATTGACGGCTTTCGGCAACATCGACACGGCCGTGCGTACCGTCCACGAACTGGGAGCGTACTGGTTTTTGGAAAAGCCGCTGCAGCCCGCAACGCTCGAAGTGCTCCTGCGGCGGGCCGGCAGCCATTCCGTGTTGCGCGCCGAGAATCGGGTTCTGGAGCGCCAACTCAGCTATAAAGGATCGCTGGGCGAATTGGTCGGGACCTCGCCGAAAATGCAGGAAATTTTTGCGCTCCTGCAGCAGGCCGGGCCGAGTAAAGCATGCGTGCTGATTACCGGCGAAAGCGGCACCGGGAAAGAATTAGTGGCACGGACCATCCATGCCCTCAGCCCGCGGCGGCAAGGCCCGTTCGTGGCCATCAACTGCGCGGCACTCCCGGAAACCTTGATCGAAAGCGAACTTTTCGGGCACGAAAAAGGTTCGTTCACCGGCGCTTCGGAGAGGCGCGCGGGATGCTTCGAAGTGGCCCAGCACGGAACTCTGCTGCTGGATGAAATTGGGGAGATGCCGCTCGTGACCCAGGCCAAGCTTCTGCGAATCCTGGAGGATTCGCGCGTCCGCCGACTGGGCGGCAAGAGCGAATTCGAGGTCGATGTCCGCGTCGTCGCCGCCACGAACAAAGTTCCCGACGAAGCGGTAAAAGGCGGTCATCTGCGCGAGGACCTGTATTATCGGCTCAACGTCTTTCACATCCATTTACCGCCGCTGCGGGAGCGAAAAGAGGATATTCCGTCGATCGCCGAGGCGCTCATCGGCGATCTCAATCGCAAGCACGAGTGCCGTGTGGTCGAGCTTTCGCCGCCGGTCATGGAGGCACTCACCCGGCACAACTGGCCAGGCAATGTTCGCGAACTGCGGAACGTGCTCGAGCGAGCGGTTATCCTGGCGAGCGAAGGCAGCATCGAACTGAAGCATCTACCCGCATTTCTGCAAGGCGGACAGCCGGGGACGCCTCCGGTAGTGGCCCCCGCGGCGGACGCGGCGCCCGAGCCCGGCGATACGATCCGCTTCTCCATCGGTACGACCGTCGAAGAAGCCGAAAAGGGACTGATCCTGCGCACGTTGGAGCACACGCGCAACAACAAGACGCGCGCCGCCGAAATCCTGGGAATCAGCCTGAAAACGCTACATAACAAGCTGAAGGAATACGGCGCCGGCCGGGAATACGGCATCGGCGCCTAATTTCGGTGACAGTCTACCAAATACACCAAATAGTACTCCGCGGTCTTCAGGGGTAATTTCGGGGTTTGGTAGACTGTCACCGAAATAGAAGCACGCGAAAACGCGATCTAAAGCACTTGCGCTGTTGCGAATCCCATCAATTTCAGTGACAGTCTACCAAATACACCAAATAATACCCGTGAGGCCTTAGGGGTAATTTCGGGGTTTCGTAGACTGTCACCGAAATAGAGGCAGCGCGATTTTACGAACTTTCCCCGTGTGTTCAGCTATACTGCAACACATACGGGGGATATCATGATCGCGCAACGTCTCTGGCTTGCCGTAGCTGCTTGCACATTACTGGCTTCCGCCGCCTTCGCTCAATCCACTGGAGTCATCCAGGGAAGCGTCACCGACGCTACGGGCGCCGCCGTCCCTAGGGCTACGGTCACCGTGCGCAATACGGCCACCGGCCAAGAGCGCACTTTCGTCACCGATGAAACTGGCTTGTACGTGGTGCCTTCCCTGCCGGTCGGCCGCTATCAGGTCAGCGTAAAGGCTGCCGGCCTGCAGCCCACCACCGCCAACGACCTGGATCTCGCCGTCGATAGCAACGTGCGGCAGGATTTTCACCTCGCCGTCGCCTCCGCCACCCAGACGGTCGAAATCGTGGCCACTGCGCCGGTCGTGGAATCGAGTTCCGTCTCGGTCGGCACACTCGTCGATCAGCGTACCGTCCAGGAGATTCCGCTCAATGGCCGGCATTTCGTCGATCTCAGCATGCTCACGGCCGGCACGGTTGCGCCGCCCGCTTCCGGTTACCTGACCGCACCGCTCCGAGGCCAGGGGTCGTTTGCCTTCTTCACTGCCGGGAATCGCGAGGATGCCATCAATTTCATGATTAATGGCATCAACCTGAGCGACATGGCCCAGAACCAGATCACGTTCCAGCCCTCGATCAATACCGTGCAGGAGTTCAAGGTGGACAACTCCACCTATAGCGCCCAATACGGCCGCAACTCAGGAGCGATCGTCAATATCGCGACCCGGCCCGGCACCAACTCGCTGCACGGCGAAGTCTTTGAGTTTGTGCGCAACAACTACTTCGACGCGCGCAACTATTTCAATCGCTCGCCGATCCAGCAATCGCCGTTCGTCCGGAACAATTTCGGAGCCGATGCGGGCGCGCCGATCTGGAAAGACCACACCTTCTTCTTTCTGAGCTACGAAGGGCTGCGCCAGCGGCAGGGCATTCCCATCAACCAGCCCGTGCTGACAGCCGATCAGCGCGCGACGGCCACCGCCGCGGGAAATCCCACGGTGGCCAAACTGCTCGCGCTAATTCCGCAGCCCAACACTGGAACTTCTCTCTTCCTCGGCTCCGCGACCGCGCCCGTTAACATCGACCAGGGCACCGCCAACCTCAGCCATAATTTTGGAAGCAATGACCGCATCAACTGGTACTTCGCCTTCCAAAAAGACCTGCGCCAGGAGCCTGTGCTCCAAGGCAACAACATTCCGGGTTTCGGCGACACCCGCCAGAGCCATCGTCAGATCATGACGATCAACGAGACTCACATCTTCTCGCCAGACGTCGTCAACGAATTTCGGTTGGGCTACAATCGCATTCGCATCGACTTCTCCCCCAATGCAGCCTTAAACCCCGCCGATTTCGGGATGAACATCGGCATCACTGCACCCATCGGGCTGCCGCAAATCTCCTTCCGCGATATCGGCCTGAACCTGGGCGGCCCGAGCGGATTCCCTCAAGGCCGCGGCGACTACACGGCGGTGCTGTCTGACACCCTGACCTGGACGCACGGCCGGCATTCCATCAAGTTCGGCGGCGAGGTCCGGCGCTTCGATGGCAACAGTTACAACGAGTCGCCGGGCACCATGGTTTTCAACACGGTATCGGATTTCATCAACGGCAACATCACGACGTTCACCTCGAATACGTCCAGCAATCCGTCCCGCATCTTTATCCTCGCTACCGGCGCTTTCGTGGAAGATAGTTACAAGGTTTCGCCCTCTCTGACGCTCGATTTAGGATTCCGCTGGGAGTGGAACGGCACGCCGGCCGAGGCGCAGGACCGTTTCGTCGTGTTCAATCCCGCCACGGTTTCGCTCGTGCGAGAGCACCAGCCGTATCAGCAGAGCTGGCGCAATTTCGAGCCGCGCCTCGGGTTCGCGTGGGATCCAATGAAGAACGGAAAAACGATCGTGCGGAGCGCTTACGCAATCCTGTCCGATCAGCCGACTTCCGGCCTGGTCACCGGCCTTGCCAGCAATCCGCCATTCGCTAACCCGGTGACCTTCAACGGCCCCGGTTTCGTAAGCTTTACGAATGCCCTGAGCGCTGCCAGAGCCGCAGGCTCTCTGGCTCCCGTTAGCGTGTCCCCGGATTTCACCACGCCCTACATGCAGTCCTGGAATGTGAATATTCAGCAGGAGCTCACGAACAGTCTCGGCCTGATGGTGGGCTATTTCGGCAATAAAGGCACCCACCTGCGCACTGCGCTGAACATCAACCAGTTCGTTCCCGGCACGAGCATACGGCCGTACCCGGTGCTGGCGTCCGGCTCCATCGCCGCCGGCACGGGACTGGGCAACATCACACAGTGGGAGAGCATTGGAAACTCGGAGTACAACGGGCTGTGGATCACGGCGACTAAGCGGCTGGCGAAGGGCCTGCAGTTCAACTCCTCCTATACCTTCGCCAAGTCGATGGATGAAACTTCTTACAATTCTCCGACGAGTGTCTGGGGCACCAACACCCCCATGCAGGACAGCACGAATCTGCGCGCCGACCACGCGCCATCCGATTTCGACGTCCGCCACCGCTTCGTAATCAGCGGTATCTACGAACTGCCTTTCAAAGGCAACCGGGCGGTCGAGGGTTGGCAATTTGCGCTAATCTCGCAACTCCAGAGCGGCAATCCGGTCGATATCATCACTTCAAACACTTCTTTTACCGGCGTTGCTAACGCTATGCGGCCCAATATTCTGGGCCCGGTTCCGGTGGGTATCGGCTCGGCGGCCAATGGCAACCCGCAATATTTCCCGGCGCTCGCCTGCAACTTCCCCGCAGCGGCAAACTGCTTGTTCCAGGTGCCGCCCGGATTCGGCAACATGGGCCGCAACGCGATTGTCGGGCCCGGATTCGAAGATATCGACCTATCGCTTTTCAAGGACACCCGCATCACCGAGAAGCTGAAGGCCCAGTTCCGAGCCGACGCGTTCAATCTTTTCAATCATCCGAATTTCGCGCAGCCACAGCGTACTGTCAGCACGGCCGCTGGTAACAGTTTCGGGCAGATCACTGGAACGCGCTCGCCACCGGGCGATGCTGGCTCTTCGCGCCAGATTCAATTAGCACTGAAGCTGCTGTTCTAATCCTTGTGGGGTTAGCCCTTCCGGGCTGCCGCCGGCCTTCCGGCCGGCGCCTCTCGGCGGATCAACCGGCTTCGCTTAACTGCGATTTGAGGTACGCTGCCAGGCCGCCCAGTTCCAGGATCTTGCGCACGGAAGCTGGAATCCCCGGAAACGGGTATTCTTTCCCGGCATGGTGGATGATTCCCGCCGCCAGGTCAATGCGGATCTCGTCGCCTTCCTGAACCGCTTCGTAAACGGCGGGACATTCCACGATCGGCAGCCCGTCATTAATGGCGTTGCGGTAAAACGTGCGCGCGAACGAGCACGCCACCACCGCCTTGATTCCGAGGCCCTGAATGGCGGTGGCCGCCTGTTCCCGCGCGCTGCCGCAGCCAAAATTACGGCCCGCCACCAAGATGTCGAACGTGCGCAGCCTGGCGGGAACCTCCGCGCCGAGCATTTCAAAGGCGTGCTGCCCGAGGCGTTCGCGATCGATGTAGATCAGATATCGGCCGGGAATGATGATATCGGAATTGATGTTGTCGCCGAATTTGTAAACCCGGCCTTGGATGACGGAGTCCATTCTAGAGAAACTCCCGCGGGTCGGTGATTTCGCCTTTAAGCGCCGAGGCGGCGAGCGTTGCCGGGCTCGAGAGATAGATTTGGGATTTGTTGCTGCCCATGCGTCCCAGGAAATTGCGGTTGGCGGTGGAAAGGCAAACTTCGCCATCGGCCAGCATGCCTCCATCGCCCGCACAGGCGCCGCAGCCGGGATTAGTCACCATCCCGCCGCTCTCCAGCAGCGTCTGGAGCACTCCGGAATTCATGGCTTCGAGCATGATCTGTTTCGAGCCGGGAGTGATAATGAGGCGCACATTGGGATGTACCCGGCGGCCTTTCAAAATGCGGGATGCCACAACGAGGTCTTCGTACTTGGCATTGGCGCAGGAACCTAGAAACGCCTGGTCGATGTGCGTGCCTACCACCTCGCCAATCGGCTTGGTGTTCTCCACCTCGTGCGGACACGCAACCATGGGCTGCAGTTGACCAAGATCGATGGCGATTTCCCGCGCGTAAACCGCATCCTGATCCGCATAAATGGGCTGGTAGCGCGCGGCGTCCGGCAACCGGCCGCGAAGATACTCCGCCGTTTTTTCATCCGGCGGAACAAAAACGCACTTGACGCCCATCTCCATGGCGAGATTGGCCATCGTCATCCGTTCGGAAACACTCAGGGCGCTCACCGCGCCTCCGTAGAACTCGACCGAGTTGTAGGTGCAGCCATCCGCGCCCAGGCTCCCGATCAAGTGCAGCATCAGGTCCTTCGAGTAAACCCCCCCGGAAAACCTGCCCTGCAAGGTGATTTTGATGCTCTCCGGGACCTTCATCCAGAGCTTGCCGGTAATCCACACCGAAGTCACTTCGGTATACCCAATCCCGGTGCCGAGCGCCCCCAGGCTGCCGTAGATCGTACAGTGTGAATCCGTTCCGACAATGAGGTCGCCGGGCGCGACGTGGCCGGCTTCCATCAGGACCAGGTGAGCGATTCCCGCATCCACGTCATAGAACTTGCGAATGCCATTCTTGCGCGCGAAGTTGCGCGAGGTCTGCTGATCGGCCGCGTACTTTTCGGTTTTGGCCGGCGAGATGTGATCCAGCACGATCGCCAGGCGGTCGGGATCATACAACTTTGTCGCGCCGATGCGCTCCATCACGCTGACCGAGCGCCAGGTGGCGGTGTGACTCATCACCAGGTCGGGATAAGCATCCACAATCTCTCCCGGCGCAACGGCAGACTTGCCGGATTTGGCCGCCAGAATCTTTTCGGCTATGGTTTTTCCCAAGGAAGGTCCTTCGTCTCCGGATGTGCAACCATTCTACTGCGATCATCGTCCCCTTTGAGGACCATGGCTTTACGATCGCGACCTGACAAGGGCAGCCGCGGAGACACGGATTTGAGACGATACGAGCGGAGATACGCCAACGAGAAATCCGCGATATGCTGTGCGATCTGCTGCCGCTGCTCGAGTGTCATGCGCATCTGCGGCCACAGGCGCGGCAGTACCGGCCGGGAGTGCGCCCAGTGCGCGATTTGCCCGAAAATGCTGTGTACGGAAAGGCGCGTCTTTTCGTGATCCGCGGGCAGATGAAGAACGGCGCCGGCGAGTTCGCACATCCGCTGATATACCGGCCTTAGCACCTCATCCACCACGCGTTCCGTAGCCGTGGTGGGCTGCACGCATTCGTGCATCATCAGCCGGTAGCGCAGGTTCTTCTGGGCCTCGGGATCGAGCATCCGATCGACCATCGCGTAAATCATCTGGCGCAGGGCTTCTTCCGGTGACGTCGAAGGGGAAACCGGCGGGGTTGCGGGTGGCGTGGCGGAGCAACGCAGGACTTCCGTATACAGGTGCAGTTTCTCGCCGAAATAATAGCTGACGAGGGCGACGTTCGCGTTGGCGCGGCGGCAGATTTCCCGGATAGTAGCGTTTTCATAGCCATGTTCGGCGAACACTTCGGCGGCCGCATTCAATAACCGCGCCCGCGTATCGTCGGAATGATCGGCCATGGCCCTAGCTGGCTCTCTTCCCGTGCAACAGCATATCGACGGCGTGCTCCATCGATCCGGCCAACATCACCTCACCCGAATTCACGAAGAAGATCTGATCCACATTGCTGATCGTATTGAGACGGTGCGCGATGATGACCTTCGTCGTGCGCGCCGGCAGCTTAGCCAGGATTTCTTCCAAAAGCTGCTCGGTGACCGTATCGATATTCGCGGTGGCTTCATCGAGAATCAGCAGTTCCGGCTCGGACAAAACGGCGCGCATGAAAGCGATGATCTGCTTCTGCCCCAGGCTGATACTATTGCCGCTGGTGGCTACCTTAGTTTCGAGTCCCTGTGGAAAGCGCGAAAGCAGTTTCTCCAGGTTCGCTTCCGCCAGCACTTCCGCCAACTGCTGATCGGTGTAGTTGCTGTACCGCGCGTTCCCATAAAGGATGTTGTCGCGCACCGTGCCGGTGAAGAGGAACGGCTCCTGCAGGATGAATCCGATTTTTCGGGTGCGCTCCTCCGGCGCGTACGAGCGGATGTCGCGGCCGCTGAGCAGTACCGAACCTGCCACCGGATCGTACAAGCGCGCCATCAGCGAGGCCGTCGTTGTTTTGCCGCCGCCCGTGGGTCCGACCAGAGCGTAGGCTTTCCCGCGTTCCAGTTCGAAGCTGACATCGTGCAGCACATCTTGTCCGGTGCGATACCCAAAGTGGACATTGCGGAAGGCGAGCACCGCATCGCCCTCGGCCGGCCCGGCGGGGATCACCGGCAAGTCCGACTCCAGCGCCAGCACCTCCGAAACGCGATCGAACGCGGCCAGCGCAAGCTGGAACGACGACCACATCACCGCGATCTGCCGCAGCGGTCCGTAAAAGTTGTTTACGTAGATCAGGAACCCCACCAGCAGGCCAACCGTTGTCAGCCCCGCGGATATCAGATAGATGCCATAACACAACACCGCCAATTGCGCCAGATTAGAGGCCAGCGTATACAGCGGCATGAGCAGCCCATTGGCCAGCCCTGCCTTCACCGACGCTGCGAAATTCTTCTCGTTTGCGGCGTGGAACTTCTTGCGGAAATAGTCGTGCCGGTGAAAGGCTACGATCACTTTGAAATTGTTCAGGCCCTCCTGGACCTCGGCACTCATCCCGCCCAGGCTCTGCAGGCTTTGCAGGTTCTTGCTCCGCATCCATGGGCCAATCAGCCGCGTGAGTAGGATCACGGCCGCGGCCGGTAGCAGCGAAGCGATACCCAGGCGGAAATTCAGCCCGATGATAAACAAGCCCGTCCCGGTGAGCAGGAACATGCTGCCCACGAACTGCATGAGCGCTTGGGCAATGAACTGGTTCAGCTTGTCGGTATCGTTATTGATGCGCGAAATCAGATCGCCGGCCTTGTTCGCGTTGAAGAACGCCAGCGGCAGTTCCTGCAGCTTGAGGAAAAGTTGGTTGCGCAAGCGCCACAACAGGCGGCGGCCCACCGCGCCCATGGTACGGATCTGCCAGTAGCTGGCCGCCACACCCACGAGATACACGGCCATGACGATCAGCGAAGACCGCAGCAGGCCGGCGGCATCGCGCATCTGGATGTAGCGGTCAATGGTGTGGCCGATGAGAAGCGGCGCGGCCAGATTTGTACCGGAAGTGATGGTGAGAGCAGTTAACGCGAGCACCACGTGGCGCCGTTCGCCCTCAAAAAGCGGCGCCAGCTTCTTGAGCCCCACCCACACCGGCGCCTTTTTCTGCTGGGGCGCCCGAGCGGTCTCAAGCGTGTACTTCGTAGTGGCTGGTGCTGCGCTGCGAATTGTAGAGCTGGACATACTCAGGCGAAGTCTCCATTAGTTGCTCGTGCGTTCCGGCGGCTAGGACCTCACCTTCCATGAGAAGCACGATCTGGTCGTAATGCTCGGCGGACGCGATTTTCTGCGTAACAGATAACAGCGTGATCCCCGGATAATACTCCTGGACGTTTTTGATGATGGCCTGTTCGGTGGCGGTGTCTACCCGCGCGGTGAAGTCGTCGAGCAGCAGGACCTTGGGCTCGAGAGCCAGGGCCCGGGCCAGCATCACCCGCTGTTTCTGGCCCCCCGAAAGACTGGTACCACGCTCGGAAACCAGCGTGTCTAGCCCCTGCGGGAGCGTATCGATGAAATCCTTTAACTCGGCCGCGGCGATGGCGCGTTCCATGGCCTCTTCGCGGACCGAACTGCCAAAAGCGATATTCTCGCGCAGCGTAAGGTTGAACATCACGCTGTCCTGAAACACGAAACCGACCTGCTGATGGAGGCTCTCTTTTTGGTAATCCTCGACGGGCCGGCCATCGTAGCGAATGGTTCCCGACGTGGGACTAATTAATCCAATGAGCAAGTGCAGCAGTTGCGTCTTCCCGGCTGCCGTGGGGCCCACAATCGCGGTCTTAGTGCCCGCTCTCGCCGATAGCGACACGTTCTGTAACGCCATCTTCTCACCGAAGGCCAGCGATACATTTTCGATATCGATATCGCCGCGCAAAGTCTCGCGAACGTGGCCGGTTTCTACGGGATCTTCCGCCTTCAGCACGGCCTCGATCCGCTGATACGAGGCCGTCGCCGCCGCAATCACGTTGCTCATAAAGCCGATGAGCATGATGGGGAAGATGAGAATCGCAAGATAGCTGTTGAACGCGGTGAAATTTCCGATGCTCATGCTGCCGGCGATCACGAAATGCCCGCCCAGCAGCAGAATGATGACCGTAGCCATGTTGGAAGCAGCGGTGATGATTGGAACCATGCCGGCGATCAGCCGCACGATGCCGATCCCGATGTCTTTCGCTTCCGTGTTGGCCACCAGAAACTTGTCGCACTCGATCTGCTGGGTATTGAGAAGCCGGATGAGTGCCGCGCCCAGGACTGATTCCGAGATGGTGCGGTTCAGCGCGTCGATCGCTTCCTGGCCGCGGCGAAACAGTTTGCGGACCTGTCGCAACACCAGGCCGAACGTTACCGAAATGATAGGCACCACGCCCAAAACGGCCAGCGCCAGGCGCCAATTGATGGTGATCAGCAGGATGCTTGCCCCGAAAATGAGAAACACCGACGAAATGATGTTGGCGATGGCCTGCGAGACGAACAGCTTCACGGCATCGATATCGGATGTGAGATGCGTTAGCAGTTTGGCCGGCGAAACCTTTTCGACATATGCGAACGTCTGCACCGAGATCTTTGCGGCGACTCTGGTGCGTAGATCGCGCGCCACATATTCGGAAGCATAGGTCTGCGCGACGGCTTGGAAGTACGTCAGCGCGAAGACAATCACCCCTACGGCGGAAAACTCGATCACGGTGGTTTCAAGCACCAACGTATGGCGCGTGTACGCATCGATCGCGTGCGAAATGAGCTTGGGGATGACGAGGTTCAGGCCATTGCCGAAAATCGTCAGCCCCACCAGCAGCATTACGAGCCCGGAATACGGTTTCAGCAGCGGCAGCAGACTGGGCCCACGCGGCTTCTTTTCACGCTTGCCTGGTTGTGGAGACATAACGAGTGCGATTAAACAGCAGATTAAAACAGCAGTTTAAATCTGTCAAGTAGGTGTGTTACCGAGGGCGTGTTACCGAGCCGCGACCGCGAGGGAGCGGTTGCTATTACCGGATCTGCAACCCCATCACCCGCGCCAGAACCATCGCTTGCGCGGGATCGACGATGGCGCCCCGCAAGTCGCCGGCGCCCACCACCAGGCTTTCCACTTTGGATTGACGCAAATCGGTGTTCTCCAGCTTGGCGCCGCGGAAATCGGCCGCATCCAGATTGCACGAACGAAAAATGCAGCCCGACAGGTCGGCACGCTGCAGATCCGCTTCCTGCCATCCGCAATCGTCGAATTCACAATTTCGGAACTTGCCGCCTTGACATTGTGCGTAGCGCACATCTCCGTTGCGAATGAGCACGTGCTGCCAATTCAATGCATTCGCGGAAAAGCCGGTCATCCGGCAATCGATTAGTTCGACGCGCACCAGTGTCATGCGGTGCGCCCGCAGGTTGGCGAGGTCACAGCCGGTGAGTCGGACATCCCTCCAAACCATTGATCCCAATTCTCCGCCGGCTAGTTGAACGCGTTCCAGCAAACAGCCCTCGATGGTCAAAGCAGCGCCGCGAAGGTTGGGCTTTTGAATGTCGGTGAGGTGCAGTTCTTGAAGCGATAGCGACTCGAAGTCTGTCGCAATTTCGAACTCCGCCGGCAGACCGGGAGCTTCGCGCTTCCATTCATGTCTTTGGGACCTCTCCGAGTTTTCCGGTATCGCTTCGCGCACTTCGCGAATCTGGTCGGCATGCCGGCGCGTGTGCCCGTCGATCAGTTGGATCATCTCAGCGCCATTGACCTTCCCGAAGTAGGGGTGAGTGCCGCCAATCGAGTAAAGATCTCCGCGTTCGCGAGCCCATTCCACAGTGCGATCGCGAGAAGACTCAAAAGCGGCCATGGCAGCAGCGAGTGTCCGAAAGCGCCCGCTCGGCCGCAGAACCTCGGGGGTCTCCACCTTCGTCAATCTGCTCCGGATCGTGGTAAAGAGCCGCATTTCTCTCCGCGAATCGCGCCGCGGCTTCACTTCGCTCCCATTGGAGATCCAACCCCGGCATCGTTCCTCGACGGCCACCACGTGCTCGATGCATTCCACAACGGACCAGCGCCGCGGACCGGCCTTGACCAGGCCCTCTTCGGCCGAAATACCATCCACCGCCTCCCGAAAATCCTGCCGCCCGTCTTCCAGCACCGCGACAAAGTCCACGAAGAGTAGTGTATGACAGGCAAGCAGCGAAGGTCAGTCGCCCTGTCGCGTTGGTGATATCCTGGTCCGATCGCGAACCCCGTCTACGTTCGGCGCGACCTTGGTGAGCGCACCCGCCGGCATGTCACACGCCGGCTTATGCCCTTCCTCTTCCTCCTCTACGTGATCGCCTACATCGACCGCAACAACATTGGCTTCGCGGGTTTACAAATGACCGGCGAACTGCATTTCTCCGATGCCGTTTTCGGGTTGGGCTCGGGTATCTTCTTCATCGGCTACGTCGTGCTGGGCATTCCGGGCGCGTTGCTGGTGGAGAAGTGGAGCGCCCGAAAAACCATGGCCGCCACCATGCTGGCCTGGGGCTGCGTGGCGTCTTCAACCGGTCTCATCCACACCGGGACGCAGTTCTACGTTACACGCTTTCTGCTGGGCGTCGCGGAGGCGGCGTTCTTCCCCGGAGTCATCACCTATTTGAACCTTTGGTATTGCGCGCAGGACCGCGCCAAAGCGGTGGGGCAGTTCATGGCGGCCATTCCCATCTCGCAGGTGATCGCCGCGCCGATCTCGGCTGCGCTGATGAAGGTGCACTGGCTGGGGCTGGGCGGATGGCGTTGGCTGCTGATTTTGGAAGGCGTGCCCGCCGTGCTCTGCGGCTTTCTGGCGTGGCGTTTTCTGACCGATCGACCGCGCGATGCCGCTTGGCTGCCGGAGGAAGAGCGCCACTGGCTCATCGCGGAACTGGAGCGCGAGAGCCGCGAGAAACACGGAGTTGCCAAAATGCGGTGGATTGACGGATTGTGCCATCCCAATGTGCTGCTGCTATGTCTGGTCTACTTCGGCGGTACCACCGGCAACTATGGCGTGAACCTCTGGATGCCCAAAATGCTGCAGGCCGTGGGACATCTAAGCGCTTCCACTACGTCCCTGCTTGTTGCCATTCCGGCGCTGGCAGCCGTGCCGGCCATGCTGCTTTCCGGCTGGAATTCGGACCGGACCGGCGAGCGCCGCTGGCATACGGCCGTGCCCCGTTTCGCGGGCGGAATCGCGCTGGCGGCGGTAACACTCCCGGCTATGCGTCTGTCTGGCGCGATTGCCCTCTTTGCCGTCGCGCTCGCTGGTATCATCGCAGCCTATCCGCCATTTTGGGCCATCCCCAGCAGTTTTCTGGGCACCACCGCCACCGCCGCCAGCATCGGGCTCATCAACTCGCTCGGCAACCTTGGAGGGTTTGCCGGTCCCTACGTAATCGGCTGGGTGAGCACCAAAACCGGCAGCTACATCGGCGGGCTGTGGAGCGTGGCGGCGGCCCTGTTCCTCTCGGGCGTGTGTGTGCTCGCGGTTCGGGCGCGTCGCAGCACGTCATAACTTTCGGCACCATTCTGGTGTTCAATAGAGAACATGCGTTACTCAGGGGTTTTGGTCGCCATTTTTGTGCTGCAGGGATTTCCCGCCGCTGCCCAGCTTTCCGGCCGCATTGCGGGTTCGGTGGTGGATGCCACCGGCGCGGCAGTTCCCGGTGCGGCGGTCAATCTGTATTTGGCCGGCGGCGCTAAGCCCCTGCTGACCACCACCACTTCCTCCGAGGGCTTGTACAACCTGCTGGGCATTCGACCCGCGGATTACGATCTGACGGTGGAGGCCCGCGGCTTCCTCAAAACGACCATCCGCGGAATCACAGTGGATGCCGCGCGCGAAATCGATGTTCCCGAAATCAAACTCGCGCTGGCCTCGGTTACACAGAGCGTCGATGTGGCGGCCACCGCCGAGTCGGTCAACATCTCTAACGCGGAGGTGTCCAGCACGATCTCGATCGAAGACATCCGCAACCTTCCCATCCTGGACCGCGACCCGCTGGGACTGCTGCAGACGCAGGCTGGCGTGTCCTTCAACGGCAATTCGAGCGGAACCGTCATTAACGGGCTGCGCACGTCCTTCTCGAATATGACCCTGGATGGCATCAACGTCCAGGACAATTATCTTCGCGATAACGCGCTCGACTACTCACCCAATAAGATGCTGCTGGGCCAGGTGCGGCAAATGAGCCTGGTGAACTCGAATGCCAATGCGGCCGCGCCCGGCGGCGCCACCGAGACCGCGCTTTCCACCCCTTCCGGCACCAACAGTTTTCACGGCGAGGCCCTTTGGTACAACCGCAACAACCAGTTCGCCGCGAACGACTGGTTCAACAACCAGGCCGGGGTTCCCCAACCGGGTCTCCACCAGAATCAATTCGGCGGCTCCATCGGCGGCCCCGTACAGAAGGACAAGCTGTTTATCTTCTTCAACTACGAGGGCACGCGCGTGCACCAGCAGGTGGGCGTCGATACTACCGTGCTCACACCCAATGCGCGACAGGGTATCTTCACCTATACCGATACCGGCGGCACCGTCCGTACCGTCAACTTGCTGGCGCTCCGCGGCATCAAGACCCTCGCGCCGGCGATCCAGAACATTCTGAACCAGGTGCCCACCACCATCAACAATTACGAAGTGGGCGACAGCGCGCCGGGGCACCTGCGCAATACCGCCGGCTACCAGTTTAATCAGCGGGACAACGCTTTGCGTGATAACCTCACCGGCAAGCTCGACTACAATCTTTCGATCCGCCACGCCTTGTCGGCCACTTACGCCTGGAATCGCGACAACAACGACCGGCCGGACGCGGAAAACGATTATTCGCTCGTTCCCAAAGTCACGAATCCGAACCACAACAACCTGCTGGCCCTTTCCTGGCGCTGGACGCCCACCGCCAACCTGACGAATGAAGTTCGCGGCGGCTTCGACCTGACCTGGGGTTATTTCAATAGTTCTCAGCAATTCGGCCCGTACATGCTTCTGCCGGCGCCCACAGACACCGGCGTAATCTTCTCCGACCCAACTAACGAGTTCCTGCCGCAAGGCAGAACCACCAACACCTACAACTTGATGGACGACGCCGCCTATCAACACGGCAAGCATTACATTCAATTCGGCTACTGGATGCAGCAGGTGCGCATCGCCTCGTCGGATTCGGCGGGTACGGTGCCGGCATACCAGTTCACCATGGGTACCGGCCAACCCGCTCTGCGCGCCAGCGAACTTCCCGGTATCAGCGCCACCGATCTCTCCACGGCGGACGCGCTGCTGGCGACATTAGGCGGCTACGTCGATAGCTACAGCCAAACCTTGAACGTTACCAGCCGCACCTCCGGCTATGTTCCGGGGGCGCCCTTCCTGCGCCACTTCCTCCTGAATAATTACGCCTTGTACGTGCAGGATAAGTGGAAAGTGCTGCCGCGGCTTACCCTCACCGCCGGGCTCCGCTATGAAATTCCGGGCGTGGTGGATGAGCAGAACTCTCTGGAATTGGCCCCAGTGATCCAGGGCACGGCCTCGCAGACGCTGCTTTCGAATGCGACGTTGAATTTTGCGGGCTCGTCCGTAGGGAACCCGTGGTACCACCGCGATTGGCACGAATTTGCTCCGAACATATCGCTGGCCTGGGATGTTTTCGGCAACGGCAAAACCTCGTTCCGCGCGGGCTATTCCATCAGCTATGTAAACGACCAGGCGATCGTGGCGCCAGAATCCATCCTGGAGGCCAACTCGGGTCTGCAAGGACAGGTTTTTCAGTCCGGGCTGTCCAGCCTCGTATCCGCTCTCCCCGCGATTCCAGTCCCCGCGTTTCATGTGCCGCTTACCGTAGCGGATAACTACGCCCTGAATCCGATCAATACGGCGGGCTTGGTGGATCCCAATCTCCGCCGCCCGCGCGTGCAACTCTGGAACGTGGGCATCCAACGCGAATGGAAACAGACCATCTTCGAGGTGCGCTATGTAGGCAACCACATGGTGGGCGGATACCGGGCCTTCGATCTGAACCAGGTGTTGATCCAGCAGAACGGATTTCTTTCCGACTTCCTGCGCGCGCAAAACAACGGTTTTCTGGCGCTGGCGCGCAATGGCGTCTTCAATCCCGCCTACAACGTCGGCATTCCGGGCAGCCAGCCCCTCACGGTTTTCCCGAAATTGACCAGCGGAGGTTTGCTCACGAATGCCACCATTCGCCAGTACATTGAAAACGGCCAGGTCGGAGATCTGGCGACCTTGTATCAGGTGAACAATTTGAATGGCCTTGTGAATTTCTTCCAGAACCCTTACGCGCTGGGTTCGGACATGCTCACCAATTACTCCAGCTCCAGCTACAACTCTCTGCAATTGGAGGCCCGGCACCGCATGCATTCGGGCCTGAGCTTCGAGGCGAACTATACGTTTTCCAAGGTCTTGAGCGACGCCGATGGCGACAGCCAGTCGCGCATCCAGCACTTCCTCGATATCCACAACCCCAAACTGGACCGCTCCCGCGCCAACTTCGACCAAACCCATATGGTAAAGGCCGATGCCTTCTATCAACTGCCGTTTGGCGCCGGACACCGCCTGCAATATCGCCCGTTGAACCGCATTATCGGCGGTTGGACCGTTAGTGCGATCTGGAGCTGGAATTCCGGCGCGCCGTTTTCAATCTTGTCCGGCCTGGGGACACTGAACCGCTCGCTACAAGGGACAACCCCCGGAGCGCCATTGACCAACGGCGCCAGCCGCTCGTATTACAACACCGCCGATACCAGCCTGAACATGTCGCAGTTGAGCAGCATCGTGAAATTCCAGATGACCGGAAATGGCCCCTACATGATCTCGCAATCCGCAATCAACCCGGTCGATGGTACCGGCGTCAGCAGCCCTGGCACCGCGCCTTTCCAGGGACAGGTATTCTTCAATCCGGGAGCGGGCACGCTGGGCGTACTACAGCGCCGCCTGTTCGATGGGCCTTCGATTTTCAGCCTGGACATGAGCGCGCTTAAAGCCGTTAAAATTACCGAGCGCCAGACGCTGGAACTGCGCATGGATGCCTTCAATGCGCTTAACCATCCTACCTTCTTCGCCGGCGACCAGAACATCAACAGCCCCACCTTTGGCGTGGTATCCGGCGACTTCGGCTCGCGCGTAGTCCAGTTCGGTCTGCACTACCGCTTCTAGCGCTGGTATTACACTAGATCTCCAGGTTGTGGGGCAGGCTTTTCAGCCTGCAGGCCGGATTTCATCCGGCCACCCGCCCGAAGGGCGGAGCTTTTATGCATGAACTTCTCGACCTCGCCGCCACCGCCAAAGTCTACGATCTCGCCCAAACCTATTTCGTCGGCATGCCGCATTACCCGACGCATCCGCCGTTCCTCTACAGCCTCACGCGCGAGCACGGCGAGCACATAGGCCCGGAGGGCCACAGTTCGGCTGCCGATGCCCTGGCGCTAGGCAGCCATAGCGGCACGCACATCGATGCCCTGTGCCACTTTTCGCTCAACGGGAAACTGCACGGCGGCGAGAAAGTTTCGCAATCGTATGCGGGCGGGCAAGCCCGCTATCCCGCCGATACAATCGGCCCGATCCTCCGCCGTGGAGTGCTGCTCGACATCGCGGGCCTGCAGGGCACGGCCGCACTCCCCGAAGATTTCGAAGTAACCCCCGGACACCTCGATGCTGCCTCGCAAGGTCTGCGTATCGACCCTGGCGATGTGGTCTTGCTGCGCACCGGCTGGGCGCGGTATTGGACCGATCCCACGCGTTTCGCTGCCGCCGGCCGTGCTCCCGGACCCTCCGCCGCGGGAGCGCTTTGGCTGAGCGAGCGCCACGTCTTCGCGGCCGGCTCGGACACCTTAGCTTTCGAGAAAATCCCCTCCGATACCATGCCCGCGCACGTCCACCTGCTGGTGGAAAGCGGTATCCACATCATCGAATGCCTGAACTTGGAGGCATTGGCGGAGGCCCGCGTCCGCGAGTTTCTTTTCGTGGGAGCCCCCCTGAAGATCCGCGGTGCGACCGGCGCGCCCATGCGGCCCGTGGCGTTGACGTTATGATGAATCCAGGCGATGACCAGTCACGCCACTGTCACAGAGGAAGTCCAGGAGTTAGCCTCCACCTATGCGCTGGGCCTGTTGGAGGGCACCGAATCCGAAGAATTCGAGCGGCACCTTCCCGGCTGTGCCGTCTGCCAGTCCGAACTGAGCGTGTTTCGGAACGTCGCCAGCGGGCTGGTGCATGCCGCGCCAGGCGTCCAGCCTTCGCCCCGCTTGAAAGAAAGCCTCCTGCGGCGCATTTCGCCCGCGCGCCTGTTAGTACGGGCGGACGACCAAAACTGGGAGGCTACACCGTTTCCGGGTGTTGAAATTCGCCGGCTGTTCGTGGACAAACTCACCGGCGCCGTCACGATACTCCTACGCGCCGCTGCCGGAGCGCTCTACCCGGCGCACCGCCACGTCGGCATCGAGCAGATTTACGTAATCGATGGCGACCTGGTTTTCAACGACCACACTCTCGAGACGGGCGATTATGAGGTCAACGGCCCGTTGAGCGAGCATTCCTCGATCACCAGCAAGACCGGCTGTCTCGCCATCATTGTCCACAACCTGTCGGACCAGATTTTGCGCTCCTGATACGCGTCCGGTTCACGACCAACCGTCACCGGGATGGCGTTTCGGTCGTTATCCCACAAAGCTAGAGGCTCGTGCCTCACATCGAACAGTTCTTCACGAATCCGGCCGCGGATGTGTTAACATTGCCACCATATATAAACAGCCCGCCTCCGTGGGAGGAGCGGCACTCAGGGGCAAGGAACTTGGCGGAATGCCGCGGCTTATTTTGTTGGCTGCCTGGACGCTCCTTCCCGGCATCGTCGCACTTGCCGAGAACGCACCGGACCCGAACCTCGATCCCTCCCCTTCGGTGGCCGTTTTCCTGGATTTCGACTCTACTCCCGGAAACTCCTCTTTGGAGATCATGAAGCGCGAAGTAGACGGTCTGCTCAAGCCATCCGGCATCCACCTGGATTGGAAACTGGTGCGCGACAACGACGGCAGACACGCGTTTCCCGGCTTGGTGGTGATGAAGTTCAAAGGCCGCTGCCGCGCTGAGAATGGGTCCGAACCGTCCCGCGAGTTCGGGTCGTTGGGTGAGACCTTTGCTCTCGGCTCGACCCAGGTCGCGAATGGCCACGTTCTCCCCTACAGTGAAATTGAATGCGACCAGGTCCGCAAAGCGCTCGCCTATCTGCACCCCGGCGCCGATCAACTCGAGCGGCAGCATGCGCTCGGGCTGGCGTTGGGCCGTGTCGTGGCGCACGAGCTCTACCACATTCTCGCGCGCACCACGGAGCACGCCGCACAGGGCTTGGCGCGAGCATCTCAATCGTTGCGGGATCTGGTGAATCCGGAAGAATTGGGATTCTTAGATGCGGACGAAGACGCCATCCGCAAAGGTGGACGCGCCGACTAAATTCGCAGGGCAGGCCGCGAAGCCTGCCCCACGAGTTGAACATTCAAAATTGCACTCGAGCAGCCAGGTCTACCTGGCGGCCGAATGCGCCCATGACCGAGCCGGTGATTTGTCCGAAGGCCGGTGAATTGATGTTCGTCACCGGGTTGATCGGATGCGTGGTATTGGCGAGGTTGTACGCTTCGCCGCGGAGCTGCAGGTTGAAGCGGTCCATCACCCGGAAGTTCTTGAAGAGCGACATATTGTAGTTCCAGGAGTCGGGCCCGCGGATCGCGCCACGCCCCAGGTTCCCGATGTTGGATCCTGCCGGTGCGTAGAAAGCGCCATTGTTGAAGAAGGATTGGCCGTTGCCGTAGTTGCCCGTCGTGAGTGCCGAGCCGCCTGCGTTAGCGCTGGCCAGCACCGTCGTGCCGGGGCAGGCGCACAGCAGCGGATCGGCGGTGAGCGTCAGCGGCGTGCCGGTCTGCCATGTGAAGATGCCGTTCAACTGCCAGCCGCCCAGCAGGGTGCTGCCCAGATGGCTGCCATGGCGTCCAAAGGGCAGTTCCCAAAGGTGCGCGATACTCAGCACATTGGTGCGGTCATAATCCGCCGGTCCGTAGTTCGACCGCAGATTGAACGGGTTCAGGATCATATCCGCCGCGTTGGTGTAGCCGAGCGCCTTGGCCCAGGTGTACGAAGCCATGAACGACAGGCCACCGGAGAAGCGCTTGTTCAGGTTCACTTGGAGCGAGTTGTAATTGCTGGTCAGGCCGTTGTCGAAGCCCAACACGCTGCCGGTCTGTCCCAGGCTGGCAAATGGCAACCCGGCCGCTCCCCTTCCTGGAAGCGCCGCGTTGAGTTGCATCATGCCTGGCAAATGCCGGTCGACATTGCCCACATAACCCAGCGAAAGAACTGTGCCGTAGTAGAAGTCCCTCTGGATTTGCAAGCTGTAGGTTTCGACGTAGGGAGTCGGAATGTTCCGCGGTATTACGGAAACAGGTAGGCTCCCAGCCGCGGCGCCATTCTGCAGAGTGGCCGGCGCGGGTGTGGTGCTGCTGACCGTAGGGCCGAACTGGCCGGCGAAAGGAGCCGCGGCGTAGGTGCCCTGGACACCGGCCACCGCGCCCGTCATCGGCGCCAGGAACCCCGAGAACATATACGGCATCTGGAAGTACTGGATGCCGTACCCGCCCCGGATCACAGTCTTATCGTTCAAGTTGAACGCAACGCCGATCCGCGGCGCAATATCACGCGTCTGGTAGAACGTGTTGTGCCAGCCGGTGCCGTTCACGCCGGCGTAGTTGAACGTGTTGGTGGCGGCATCGTAGAATTCGGCGCCGCCGGCATTGGCCGGCTCGAGCGGGCTGAAGACTTCATACCGCGCCCCCAGGTCCACCGTTACGCGATGCAGCACGCGGATGGTGTCGCCCACCCACACCGCGTATTGGCTTTGCCGGATGCTCGGCCGGTTCAGGAAGCTGGTCACGCCAACCTGTGAAGGCTGTCCCAGCAGGAACGACGCGAATGAGTTGTAGAACGTGGAATACGGCGAAAGCTGGGCGCCGTTGTTGAGCAACGTGGTGCCCGGTCCGAAGAACGCGGTGCCGTTCACGCCGAACGTGTTGAACGGACTATCGATGAATCCGTCGGAGCGGATCCGGCGGACATCCAAGCCCCATTTGAAGTTCTGCGTGGCCGTATGCAGGCTCCAGTTCCACGCCCAGTTGAACGTGTTGTCCACAGGGTTCGAAGGAACATAGGAAGCGGCGCCGATCAGCGGCATTCCGGGAATGTTGATCCCGATCAGGCCGTTGCCCGTATTGCCCGTGCCCAGCATATTGAACAGCGCGCTTTGATCCCCGTATAACCCGAGTTTCTGGTCGTAGCGGTTGTAGCCGAATTTTAAATCAGTGATCAAACGGTCGCTGAACGCGTGCGTGGCCGAGATTTCCGCGTTCTGCCCCACCAGGCGGCCGCGCGTTCCCGAGCCGATCACATCACCCAGGGGCGATGTTTCGATTGCATGATTGTTGGAGTAGCCGTAGCGCAGGAATGCGGAAGTCTTGTCGCTGAGGTGCTCATCCAACCGCACATCCCCTTTCTGGTAATCGTTCTGGAAAGGCGTATTCGATATGTAGTTATTAACCAGCCCCGGTTGATTCGGCGCCGGGATGAAACTGGCAATCGCGGCCGCCGTCGGATTGATTCGCCCCGGGGGAAGAATCCCCGACGTGTAAGGCAGCCGGCCCACTCCATTGGCAGTGCCGGTAAAAGGCGAATACAGGGTCAGACCCGGTATCGAGGAAAAATTCCCCGCAATCGCCTGCGGAATTGGGACGGTCGAAATATTGGTGTTGTCCCCGCGTTGATACATCCCCTCATATGAGCCGAATATAAAGGTCTTGTCGGGAATGATGGCTCCGCCCAACGCGGCGCCGAACTGGTTGAAGTTGAACCGCGGGGCGTTGTTGTCGAGCGTATCGAAGAAGCTGCGCGTGCGCAGTATATTGCCGCTCCAGAACTCGAACAGATCGCCGTGCCAGCCGTTACTGCCGCCGCGCGTAGCGTCTTGGATGTAAGCGCCCGGCGTGAAGCCTTTATCCATCGTTAGGTTCGACGTGGAGATTCCCAGTTGCTGCATGTCCATTTCGGGAACCACGCGGATCGCGGTGCCCCGGTTGGGCTCCTGGTTCATCACTCCTTCCAGATAGTTCCAATTCAAGTATGGAGCCTGGCCGTTGGTGCTGTAGAACCGGTTGCGATCGGGGTCCACGGCCAGGTCCAGTGCGGGAGTGGGAGGTGTAATCCCAGATTCGAGGCCGATCAACTCCTGGTGGTTGCGGTCGATCACGGGAAATTCCTGCACCGGCCGCGAACCGATTCCCACCGAGACTTCGCCGTTATCGCTCTGAGTCGCGGGCGCCGTCCCCTTCAGTTCGACCGTTTCGTTGACATTGCCGGCTTCCAGGGTGATATTGACACTGGCAGGGCGGGTTGCTGTGAGTTCGATATTTTGTTGAGAAGTACGTTTATAACCTGCTGTCTCGACATCCACCCTGTAAGTCCCCGGAGCCAGCCCGGAAACCGAGAAAGTTCCGTCTGGACCGCTAAGTGCTTTTTGAGTAGCGTTGGTGTTTACGTTTGTGACAGTTATTGCAGCACTCGGGACCGCCGCGCCGTTTGCTGAAGTGATTCTGCCGGAAAGAGTTCCCCCTACTGACTGGGCCCAAATAGCGGCCGCCGTAGTCAATAGGAGACACATAACCTCAAGAAGTATTTTTCGCATTCAATCTCCTAAAGAAGTCACTAACCTCTATAAGTCGAGCGTATCAACGCGTCGAAAAGACGGTCAATGCAGGTTACGTGCGGCGGCAAACAGCGAGCCAGACAAAGGTGAGTCATCGCTCCAAGCGGAAGTGCGTTACTCAACAATAGCCTTTTGAGGCCAGGTACGTGCATATGGGCACTGCAGATGGATACTAAAGCCCTGGACGCACTTTTTCCGGGAGCCCGCCGCCGCATTCTGGCCGCACTCTTTGGTGAGCCGGACCGGTGGTGGTCCGTTGCCGAACTCGCCGGACGGGCTGGGCTGCACCCGGGAACCTTGCGCCAGCATGTTTCTCCGCTGCGCGATGGCGGCATCTTGCGCCAGAAAACCGCTGACGGCCATACCCTCGTCCAGCCTGATCCCGCGAGCCCCATTTTCGGCGAGCTTCGAGCGATCGTATTGAAGCTCACGAATGCGGCCAACTGCGCGGAAACCATCCTGGTCGTGGAAGATCAGCCCGCCACCGCCCAGATTACCCGCATCTTGCTGGAAAGTTGGGGTTACCACGTCGTGGAGACTCACAGCGGAGAGGAAGCCCTGGAAGCTTTTGCACAGCAGGATGGCGCCATCCACCTCCTTCTCTCGGATGTAAATCTGCCGCGTACTAGCGGTCCCGTGCTAGCGCAGGAATTACAAGCCCGCAAGCCGGATCTCCGCGTCATTTTTATGTCGGGGTATCACAACGATGAACTCACGCGCGGAGGCATGGCGTTCTTGCCCAAGCCATTCAACCCCGCAAGCCTGGCACGGATTGTCCGCAAGGAACTCGACCGCCGCGACCCGGCGCACCACCGCATGAACTCCTCTTTAGATTAAGTCCATTTCACACAGCAACCGGGCCTTATCGTGCTGCGTTTCACGTGTTAGAGGAGAGCGGTAATGAGAACCAGATTATTCGCTGGAGCGGCGTTGCTATTCGGTGCTTTGTTAACCGGTTGCGCAGGCGGCTACGGCTATCGTTCCGGGTTTGTAGCATACGGCCCGCCGGCGCCGCGATACGGAGTGGTAGGAGTAGCTCCTGGACCCGGTTATGTTTGGATCGACGGGTATTGGGGATGGGCTGGCGGGCGTTACGCCTGGGAGCCCGGCCGCTGGGTGGTTCCCCCCCGCCGCGGCGCCATCTGGGTCCGCCCCGAATGGCGTCACGAAGGCCGCGGCTGGCGCTTCCACGACGGGCATTGGCGGTAAAGTAATCAGTGCTCAGCAATCAGTATTCAGTCAAAACCGGACACGCGGCGTAAGCCGCGTTCCTCATTACTGATTACTGATCACTGCTGACTGATTACTATTGGCCCAGCATCTCCAGATACCGTGCCACCGCTTCTATGCCCCTAAAGAAATTCGGCAAGTGAAACTTCTCGTTCGGCGCATGTAAATTATCGTCGGGCAAACCGAACCCCATCATGACGCTGGGAATCCCGAGGTGCTGATCGAACACCCCCACAATCGGAATCGATCCGCCCGAGCGGATATACACGGTCTCCCGGCCAAACACCTGCCGCATCGCTTCCGCTGCCGCATGGATGAACCGGTTGTCCGGATTGGTCAGTGAGGGCGCGCCCATGTGAATCGGGCGAAACTCGGCTGTCACGCCTCTCGGACAAGCCGCTTTCACCGCCGCTTTCAATTGCTCCGCGGCTTCCGCCGTGCTCTGATTAGCCACCAGCCGTGTGCTCAGCTTCGCCACCGCCCGCGCCGGAATTACGGTCTTCGCGCCCTCACCCGTGAAACCGCCGCGAATGCCGTGGACCTCCAGCGTCGGCCGCGCCCACAGCCGCTCGAATAGCGGTACATTGTGTTCTCCCACCAACTCCCGCGCGCCCATCTCCTTTTCCGTGTATTCCTTCTCGTCGAAGGGCAGGCGCGCCCAGGCTTCGCGCTCCTTCGGGTCGGGCGGTACCACTTTGTCGTAAAAACCAGGAATCCGGATGTGTCCGTCAGGGCCTTTCAGAGCGCATAGGATCTCCGCGATCGCTTGGATCGGGTTCGGCGCCGCGCCTCCGTATACACCCGAATGTAAATCGTGGTTCGCGCCTTCCACCACCAGGTCGCCATACACAATGCCGCGCAATCCGATGCAGATCGTTGGCAGATCCGGCGCGAACATCTCCGTATCGCACACTACCGCGGCATCGGCTTTGAGCCGCGGCGGTTTAGTCTTCACGTACGCCTCGATGTGCTCGCCGCCGGTCTCCTCCTCCCCTTCGATGAGAAACTTCACGTTCACCGGCAGCCGTCCGGTGGTCTTCAATAAGCCTTCCACCGCTTTGATCTGGATATACGTCTGTCCCTTGTCGTCCGACGACCCGCGCGCAAAAATATCGTCGCCCCGCACCTCCGGCTCAAAGGGCGGCGATTTCCATTCATCCAGCGGATCGGGCGGCTGCACGTCGTAGTGGCCATAGAAGAGGACGGTCGGCTTTCCCGGCGCGTTCATCCACTCGCCATAGACCAGCGGGTTTCCTTTCCCTTCGATCAGCTCCGCGGTGGCCAACCCCGCCGCGCTCAATTCGTTGCGGACGAATTCGGCGGCGCGCCGGACGTCGGCCTTGTGCTCCGCAAGCGTACTCACGCTCGGAATCCGTAGGAACGCGCGCAGTCCCTCGATGTACTCGGAGTGGTGCTGTTGGTAGTAATTCATCCTGCTCTCCACGTTAACTCAAGATTACCGGGCCGCGACCGTGAGGGAGCGTCCCCCCGGTCCCCGTCCTACCCCGCCTGCCTCTTCGCATCCAACAGCTCCTCCAGCCGGTCTTCCGCCAGTCCCGCCTTCTCCCGCGCCACCTCGCGGATCGTGCGCCCCGTGGTATACGCTTCCTTTACCAGCGCCGCGGCCTTTTCGTATCCGATCTCCGGTGCGAGCGCCGTCCCCATAGCCAGCGACTGTTCCACCAACCCCTCGGTCCGCGCCCGGTCCGCTTCCAGCCCGTCCACCAGTTTCTCCGCGAAATTCCGGCTGCTCGCCGCCAGCAATTCAATCGAATCCAGCAGGTCGTACGCCATCACCGGCATCATGACGTTCAGCTCGAAGTTCCCCGCGGCGGCGCACCACGCAATGGTCGCGTCGTACCCCACTACTTGCGCGCACGCCATCAGCAGGCTCTCGGCGATCACCGGATTCACTTTGCCCGGCATGATGCTGGAGCCCGGCTGCACGGCGGGCAGCTTCAATTCGCCCAGGCCGCATCGCGGCCCCGAGCCCAGCCAGCGGATGTCATTCGCGATCTTCGTAAGCGCGATCGCGTACCCCCGCAGGGCTCCGCTCAGAAAGCAAACCGCGTCGCGCGCCGCTTGCGCCTCGAAGTGATTGCGCGCTTCCACAAACGGCAAACCCGTGCGGCTCGCGATCTCCCCGATTACCGCCCCGGCGAATCCCGGTGGCGCATTCAGCCCCGTCCCCACGGCCGTCCCGCCCAGCGGAAGTTCATAGACCCCCGGAAGCGCCGCTTCCACGCGCTCGCGCGAAGCTTCCACCTGGCGCGCGTACCCGCTGAACTCCTGCCCCAGCCGCATCGGAACCGCGTCCTGCAAATGTGTGCGCCCGATCTTGATCACGTCGTGAAACTCGCGCGCTTTCTGGTCCAGAGAGGAGCCGAGCTGGCGCATGGCGGGCAGCAGTCGCGCCGTCACCGCTTCCGCCGCCGCGATGTGCAGCGCCGAAGGAATCACGTCGTTGCTCGATTGCCCCCGGTTCACGTCGTCGTTCGGGTGCGCGCCTGCCAGGTGCCCAATCACTTCGTTGGCATTCATATTCGTGGAGGTGCCGCTGCCAGTCTGAAAGATGTCCACCGCGAGCTCCCCGTCGTGCCGGCCCTCTATCACCGCTTCCGCCGCCGCTTCGATATCCGGCCGCGCGTTGACTTTCGCCGCTGCCGCCTTGATCAGGCCGAGCGCGCGGATGAAGGACCGCGGGAACCGCTTGCCGCTAACCGGAAAATTCGCCAGCGCCCGCGCCGTTTGCGCTCCATACAGGGCCTCCGAGGGCACCGCCATTTCGCCCATGGTGTCGCGTTCCATACGGTAGGAGTTGCTCATATACCCTATTCTTCGCCCGGCCGGCCCCCCGCGTGCGGCGCCGGACTGTTCTTAACCGACTGCCACCCGCCGCTCGCGCCATCATAATGTACGTGAGGATTCGTTGGGCTGCGGCCGCCTGCATCGGCTGGTGCGGGTTTTTACAAGCGCAGTCCATTCCGCAAGAGTGCCTTCAGCGCACCGCTGAAGATTTCGGCCCGATGACCACCACCGAACGGCTGGCGGAGGCGGAACTCAGCGTGACCGGCCCCACCGCTTTCCTTTACACGGCCGCCTGGGCCGGCGTGAATCAGGCAGCCAACCGGCCCAAAGAGTGGCGGCAGAGCGCCGTAGGCTTCGGCTGGCGCGCCGGCAGCGCCTACGGCGAGTACTTCATCTCCCAGACAGTCGAGCAGCTGGTCGCCTTCGGCCTCTACGAAGATAATCGCTACTTCGCTTCCGGCCGGCGAGGCTTGCCGCGCCGGATGGCTTATGCCATTTCCAGTACCTTCCTCGCCCGCCACGATAATGGCTCGCGTTCGGTTTCCCTTTCGGGTATCGCCGGCCCGGCCGCCGCGGCCTTCGTCGCTACTGCCTGGCAACCGCGCAGCACCACCTCACCCGCCGATGCCGCCGTGTCGTTTGGAATTGCTATGGGCATCCGTTCCGGCCTCAACCTCCTGCGCGAATTTGCCCCGCGTTGGGCACGCCGCCTCCGATGATGCGCCTGATCTGCTTGTTCTTTCCCGCCTTGCTCTGGGCCGCCGATGGTGCTCCACCCCCGGTCCTCTGGCACGATCCCGGACCGCTGAGCCTCGATCATTGGCGCTGCGGTCCCGGCGGCTGCCGCCGGACTCCCGCGCCCCCCTTCCAATTCGTTAAAGAAGACCTCAGCGGCACCAACCCCAAAGTCACCGTGAAGGACAGCCATGGCCTGACTTGGGACGTCAAGTTCGGCGAAGAGGTCATTCCCGAGTGCTTCGCCTCCCGCTTCGTGACCGCGCTGGGCTATTTCGCCGAGCCAACGTATTTCGTCGCCACCGGAAAAATCCAAGGCATGCAAAAACTGCGGCGCGCGGGCCGCATGATCAAGCCGGACGGCCGCTTCGCCAAGGGCCGCTTCGAGCTTCGTGACCAACCCGATTTCGTCTTCTTGGCCAACCGCGTTTGGGCTTGGGACGACAACCCCTTCCGCGGGTCGCACGAGCTCGCCGGCCTGAAGATCGTCATGATGCTGCTCTCCAATTGGGATGCCAAGGATGCACGCAACCCCGGCGATTCCAACAACGGCGTCTTTCGCGGCGAACTGGAAGGCAGCCCTGCCTTCCTCTATGCCGTTTTCGATTGGGGCGCATCCCTGGGGCGTTGGGGAGGTCCGCGACGGCGCGAAAAGAGCGACTGCTCCGGCTTCGCTCTCGATACCCCGCAGTTCGTCAGGGCGCCTGCGCCCGGTCAGTTGCAATGGGGTTACACAGGCAAGCATCAAGCCGGCATTACCGGCGGCATCACAGTCGAAGATGTCCGCTGGCTGCTGCCCTACCTGACCCGCATCCCGCCCGGGCAGCTTCGTGCCGGCTTGGAAGCTTCCGGCGCCACCGAACGCCAAACCACGTGCTGGGCCGGCGCCCTCGAGAACCGCATACAGGAATTGCGGGCCGTGGCCGCCCGCTGATACCTGGGAATTTCCACAGTTCAAACCGGTTTCCATTTCATACAAAATCGACGTATCAAACTCTTGGAAATGCGATGCCGGCCTGTCAAAGGAAAACGGAGCTCCTCGGGAGCGTGCATCGTGTGCTCTCGGAGGTGATCGAACTTTTGGAGCGCCAAAACGGCGCGCTATCGGCGGGCGGCGAAAACAGCGCGCGAGCCATTTCGGCCCTCCTGGATCTCAAATTTGGCGAACAGACGCGCGCCTTGGAAGCCCTCCACGAACACAGGCAAAAGCACGGCTGCTGAGGCCTTGTGGGGTCAGCCCTTCCGGGCTGCCGCCGGCCTTCTGGCCGGCGCTCCCTGTGCCGCACATTACGCCCCCCTCCCGGCGATAATCAAACATGGCCAAAGGCAAGGAATTTACGATCACCATCGAAGATAAACCGGGCGCCTTGGGAAAGTGCTTCCAGGCTCTCGCGGAGCGCGGCGTGAATATCCTCGCGTTTCAATCGTATGTCGAGGAAGGGGAGAGCCTGGCCCGAATCATCGTAGACAACCCTGCCGGAGCCAAGGCCGTCCTGGGCGGCTTGCGTATGATCTTCGAGGAAACCGATGTTGCCATCGTCCGCTTGGCCCATCGCCCCGGCGAACTGGGCCGCGCCGCCGCTCGCCTCGGCGAGAACCGCATCAATATTGATTACTCCTACTGCGGGCTGGAGCCGGGATCCTCGCGGGTGCTGGCCGTTTTCGGCGTCGACAGCCTGAGCCGCGCGGCAGCCGTGCTGGACGAGATCGAAACCACCGCCGGAGCCTAGCGTCCTGCGCCGCAGACTCCCATTCCTTCTTCTCGCAATTCTGCTAACGGCGGGTTGCCGGTCCGCATCCAAGCGGCCATCCAAACCGCCGCTAGTCGGCTGGCGCCCCGTCGAATCCTGGTCGGGCCATGGCAGTCTGCAGACCGAATCGTTCAATATTGAAAGCGGCCAATGGCGCATCAAGTGGCAAACCAGCCACGAAACCACCCCAGGGACCGGGACCTTCACCCTTACTGTTCACAGCGCCGTGAGCGGCCGCCCCTTGCAGGTGGCCGTCGATCATCGCGGCCCCGGCCACGACACCGCCTACGTCAATGACGACCCGCGCCTCTATCATTTGGTGATCGATTCCGCCAACCTCGATTGGACCATCGCCGTCGAAGAGGCCGTGGTTGTCCAACAGAATTGAACAGACTGGTGGGGCAGACGATCGGTTTTCGTCGTCTGCCGGCCGGCCGAAGGCCGGAACTTTACCCGCTCCTTTCTCCTGGACCGATCCACGGCTCCGCCGCCTTTTCGACCTCGGAATTCATTTCGCCGCCGATCAGAATCGCGCCATTCGTGACATAAAGCCATAACAGCAGCATGACCACGCCATTCAATTGGCCATATGTGTAGGAATAATCATCCACGCGATCGAAGTAGATCCGGGCCGCGAACGTCGCGGCGACCCACAGGATGATCGCGCAGACCGCGCCCGGCGTGCTCCAGCGCCATTCCGCATCCCGCAGATTGGGCGCGAAGCGGTACAGCAACGCGAACGATAATGAGAGGGAAATAATCAGAGCCAGCCACTCCAGAATCCGGAAAACCGTAGATCCGGTGTGAAAATGAGCCTCCACCTCGGCTCCTCCGAATATGAGGAACAAAGCAAGGCAAGTCGTAAGCCCCAATGATAGGGTGAGACCGCCGATCGTGAAACCCAATCGCCGCCAGGAGCGGCGCTCCTCCACTTCGTAGGCCCGGTTGAGCCCGTACACCATGGCCCAGGTGGCATTGCAAGCCGCCCATAACGCGCCGGTGCACACCGTCACATAGTGGAAGCCGGAGGCGCCGCGCCCGCCGAGTTCGTCCATCATACTGGCGAACAGGCGCGCCCCTTGGGATGGAAGAACCTGCTGTGAGAGGTCCTGCAGCATGCGCTTGAACGAGTCGCCGAGGTGTGGCACTTGCGCGGCGACCGTAAGCAGTACCAGAAGCGTCGGAAAAATGGCCAGGAATTGGTAGAACGCCATCCGCCCGCCTTGGCCAAAAACGCTGTCTTGCCAGGTTTCGCGAGCCGTCCGGCGCACTAACTCCCACAACGAGAGGCCGCCGAGACTCCACAGATCGACCATGCGCCTTCTCTCATTTTCAGCCGGATCGTTGGGCTCGGTGACTGCCGGGGAAAACGCAAACGAATCTTTTCAACCGTCCCCAAAGAGGGGACGCGGGTGAGTAACTGCTTCTTGAAGTGTTCCCGCTAGCGCCTGCTTTGACTATTGCGTTTCTGCTTGCCGCCATCCCTGGTTCGGTACTTCTGCTGCGCCTTCCATCATGGAAAACAGCTGTGGGATCTAGCGGCACGGTCGCCCCAACCGCTCGGGGGCACGCCTACTTACATCCGAGTCATTTTCGAAGGCGCACCTGCCTGATCTCTCGCCAAGCAACGGAGCTTTCAAAAGATCATCGATCGATTGGATGTTGCCTCAATAAGGCCAGCTCGTTCTCGATGAAACTACGGGTACCAGGGTTCCGCCAAGACTGTTCGCCTAGCCTCACGAGGAGGGCAACGCGATCCCGCAGTGTACGGATGGCGACTTCCAAGCCCGTCTCGAACTGTGCGGTCCTACGAACCAGCAGTTCCAGAGCGGGGCCGATTTCCGCCAGGTTCAAGCAAAAAGTCACTGGCAGGTCTTCCATAGCATTGGTGGGCATATCTGCATACTCCGCTTCTCGGGGATCCTGGACCATGGTCAAGCCACCCGCTTCGTGCACCGCACGAAGTCCTTCGGTTCCATCTCTCAGAAGTCCTGTCAAAATTACGCCAATCACACGTTCTCTATAAATCTGGGCGGCCGATGTGAAAAGACGATTGATTGTAGTCGCGGGCCGGTCCGGAATGCGCTGCTCCACCGTGATCATCCCACCACTGAAAGCCGCCGACCTGCCCGGCGGAGGAATGAAAACGAACCCTTGCTTCAGGGATTCCTGACTTTCGATCGTAATCATGGGAAGACGGCTGGACCGCCCCAACAACTCTTTGAGAGTATGCGGGCTGCCCAATTGCGCGTGCAGAAGAATCACAATTGCCGCCGGCATGTCAGCGGGAAGCTTCTTGAGGATCTCCACAAGTGCCTGATGGCCACCCGCGGAGGTGCCGATGACGATCAGGTTCCGGATGCTACTCGCGCTCGGCTGTTCCTGGCGCTGTAGTCGTTCTTCAACCGTCAATGACGATTTTCGCAAGTCCAACTTTATTCTCTATTCTCTCACTAGGGAGCCTGTGATCGGCCGTACCCTATTACTGACGTGCAAGCGCCCACCCCCACAATGTGAGGAGTTGATTTAGTTTAGCAGCGCTTTCCACGCGGCTGTCTGACCCGCATGTTTGATCCTTGGCAGTCAGTTGATGATCGTCAATTCCCAATCAAATGGGATCGCCAACCCTTTCCGAACCAATTGCTTACCCGGCTGCGCCGAATAACTCGTTCTTCTCCGGCCTGTCATTCAAGCTGAAGAAACCTTTCTCAGTGACGTCGCTTGGCCAAAAATCTTCGGCGTACTTTCAACGCTTTAGGATATCAAGAGCCGGTTAGGCCAAATCTGGCTGCTACAACGAAATTGGGGGGAACTTCAGTAGCCCTCCCAATCTACGAATACGGAGAAGTTTATGGCAGATATTCAGCCAAATGAATTGACGAAGATCCAAACCACCGAGGCGGCAGTCCCTTGCCATGGCGGCGTCCCTCACACACCAACTGGCAGAGCCCGTTCCGCTCTCAATGCGATCCGGCATTCGCTCACCGGCCGAACCATCCTTTTGGCCAAAGAGGAGGTCCCGTTGTATGTGTCATTCTGCAAAAGGATTGTTGACGGCTACGCGCCTGCGAATATCGACGAGGAACTCCTCGCGCAAACCATCGCCGACGACGAGTACCGGCTCCGGCGCTTCAAAACCGTCGAAGATACCTGGCTCGCCTTCGGAACCATCGAGCACGATGGCGAAATCGAAACCGATGATCCCGCTACCCACGCCTTGATCACCACGGCCCTTTCCTTCCGATCCCACTCCCGCGAGTTCGCCAACCTGAGCTTGTACATGCAGCGCACCCAACGCGCTCTCGAAAAGAACAAGCAGTCGTTAAGAGAACTCCAGAAGCAGCGCAAAACCCAGGAGCAGGCTGCCCTCGCCGAGGCGGTGAAGCTTCACAAACTCCACAAAATGCAAAGGTTACCCTACGATCCGAGCCAGGACAAATTCGTTTTTTCGAGTGCCCTGGTGGAGCGCGAAGTCATCCGCCGTGAGCGCCTGGAAGACGCCCGCGTGGCCCACAGCATCGACTACAACCAGCGCGAATTCCACTCCCGCCGGGGTCAAATCCACCAATATCCCAAGGAGCAAGCCATCGCGTAGCCCAATCGCACAGACCCCCGGCCTGCCAAGGAGCGGCCCCGCGCCAAAATGGAGCAAGACGAATACCTGCAAGCCCGAAGTGTCCCCAGACGGTCCGTGTGGTAAGTCTTATACTTGAACCGATGAAGAAATCCTGGTACTTGGCAATACTCCTGGTCCTCGCGGCGGCAGCCTGGTTGGCGACGTCCGCCCTCGCCCAGCAATCCTACAAGGTCGATGATCTCGCGTTGCGCAACTCCGGAAAAACCGGCGAAGAGTGGCTCACGAATGGACTGAATTACGGCGAGACCCGCTATAGTCCGTTGAAGCAGATCGATGCCTCCAACGTCAGCCGGCTCGGCCTCGCGTGGTCCTACGATATGGGGCCCGGCGGTGGCACGCAGGAAGCTACGCCGCTCGTATCGAACGGCGTAATGTACAGCGTCACGAACTGGAGTATTGTATTCGCCCTGGACGCGCGCACCGGCAAGGAAAAATGGCGCTGGGATCCCGAGGTCAACCGCCCCGCGGTCTCGCCCCGGATCTGCTGCGGCGTGGTCAATCGCGGCCTCGCCCTGTATGAAGGCAAGGTCTTCGTTCCCGTCGTCGATGGCCGCCTGATTGCGCTCGATAGCAATACCGGAAAGCCGGTGTGGGAAACGCGCGTAGCCTACCCGCAGGATAGCTACACCCTCACCATGGCGCCCCGCGTCGTGCGCGGGCGCGTGCTCATTGGCGTCAGCGGCGCCGAATATCCCGTCCGCGGATTCATCGCCGCCTATGACACCAATACCGGCCGCCAAGCCTGGAAGTTTTACACCGTCCCCGGCGACTTCTCCAAGCCCCCCGAAAATGACACCATGCGCCGCGCCATGGCCACCTGGGATACCAAGGCGACGAAAGCTGGCGGGGGTGGCACCGTTTGGGATTCCATCGCCTACGATCCCGATAGCGGCCTGGTCTACTTCGGAACCGGCAATGCTGGACCGTGGCCCGCCGATCTGCGCAAGGCGGAAAATAAGGACAACCTGTTTGCCTGCTCGATCCTCGCGCTCGATGCCGAAACCGGCCAGTACAAATGGCATTTTCAAGTCGTGCCCGGCGATTCGTGGGATTACGACGCCGTGCAGCAACTCACCCTTGCCGACCTGACCATCAAAGGCCAGCCGCGCAAGGTGATCATGCAGGCCAGCAAGGATGGGTTCTTCTACGTGATCGACCGCTTGACGGGCAAGTTCATCTCCGGCCAACCGTTCGTCAAGGTGAGTTGGGCCAAAGGATTGAATGAGGCCACCGGCAAGCCGATCGTCAATGATGGCGCGCGTTACGATACCGAAAACATGGCGGTCGTGCAGCCCGGCCCCAACGGCGCGCACAATTGGGCGCCCATGTCCTTCAACCCGAATACTGGGCTGGTGTACATCCCCAGTGCATCCGGAATCACCTTCAGCTATGCCACTGACCCCAATTTCAACTTGAAGCCCGGCCAATTAAATCTTGGAATCGTGTTCGGAGCGCCTCCGCCGCAAGCCGGCCGGGGAGGTCGCGGCGGCAATAGTGGTAATCAACAGGCAGGTGGGGAAGTCGCCACGGCAGCGGCGCAGGCAGCCGCGGCGGGCGCTCCCCCTGCACCCCGGAAAGCCGCGACCCGCAAACCCGAACCTCCCATCGTCGGCCCCGATCTTACTGGCAACCTGCTCATCGCCTGGGATCCCGTTACCCAGTCCGTCCGCTGGAGCAAGCAAGGCGGCGGCAGCACCGGCGGCGGCACCGTGACCACCGCGGGCAACCTGGTCTTCCAGGTGGTGCCAACCGGGATCTTACGCGCCTATAGCGCCGATAAGGGCGACCTCCTGCTGGAGATTCAGACCAACCTGCGCAGCGCTATGGGGCCACCCATGACCTACATGCTCGATGGAAAGCAATACGTAACCATCCAAGGCGGCCAGGGTGCCGCCGGGGTCGGCTTCGGCGGCGGCGCTGCCTCGCGCATCACTCCCAAGCTCTTGACCTTCGTCCTGGACGGCAAAGCCCCACTCCCCGAGCCGCCCCCGGATGCGGAGAAATAGGTAAGGGGGAGAAGAGGAGTAATGACGGTTTGATCGTCTGCGGGAAATGTTGTAAACTCAAGGTTTACTCCTGTGGTTCCGACACACTTCGTGTGTTCCGGCTCCCAATAAGAGGTTTCGAATGCACGCGATTATTGAAACGGGCGGAAAACAGTACCGGGTAGCTCCCGGCGATGTGATCCGCGTGGAAAAGATTCCCGGCGATGTGGGCGCTGAAGTCGAACTGGCTGCCAAGGCGGCGTTCGGCGAGGGTGGCGAACTGGTTTCGGGCGCCACGGTGAAGGGCACCATCGTCGGCAACGGCCGCGGCGACAAAGTCGTAGTGTTCAAGTTCAAGCGCAAGAAACAGTATAAGAAGACCATCGGGCACCGCCAGTCCTTCACCGAAGTGAAGGTCGGCGACATCGTGGCGTAGAGGAAGTATGGCTCACAAAAAGGGTTTAGGCAGTTCCAAAAACGGGCGCGATTCCAATGCGCAACGGCTCGGCGTGAAGGTGTTCGGCGGGCAGTTGGTTCCGGGCGGGTCCGTGATTGTGCGGCAGCGTGGCACGAAGATCAAGCCGGGGCTGAATGTCGGTTGGGGCAAAGACGATACCCTCTTTGCCAAAGTGACGGGCGTGGTGGAATATCACGATCGCGGGCGCATGGGAAAATTCGTCAGCGTCAAGGCCAGCGCCTAAGACCCCTGGGGGGCCGGCGTGGACCAGGGCGTCCGCCCCGCCTGACTTGGCCCTGAATCATGTTCATCGACGAAGCCAGAATCCTGGTGAAGGCCGGCGATGGAGGTAATGGTTGCTTGGCGTTCCGGAGGGAGAAGTACGTCCCGCGGGGCGGCCCCAGCGGCGGAGATGGCGGCCGGGGCGGCGACGTCACACTGGTTTCGACCGAGCACCAGAACACCCTGCTGGCTTTTCGCTTTAACCCCGAACACAAGGCCCAACGCGGCCGTCACGGGGAAGGCAGCAACAAGACCGGTGCAGAAGGGCGGTCCATTGAAGTCGAGGTGCCGGTGGGAACAGTGGTCTACGATGAGGAGACCGGCGAGCGCCTTTACGATTTCACGCGGGCGGGCGAACGCTTCACGGTGGCGCGCGGGGGCCGAGGCGGTCGTGGTAACGCGCGGTTCGCGACTGCAACCCACCAAGCACCGACCGAGCACGAGCCCGGCCACCCTGGGGAAGCAAAACGGCTGCGGCTCGAATTGAAGCTATTGGCCGATGTCGGGCTGGTCGGCTTTCCCAACGCCGGCAAATCTACTTTGATTTCGCGCATCTCGGCCGCGCGGCCGAAAATCGCGGATTACCCGTTCACCACTCTGGAGCCGAACCTGGGCGTCGTCCAACTTCCCGACTACCGCAGCTTTGTGGTGGCGGACATCCCCGGGCTGATCGAAGGCGCGCACCTGGGGCACGGCTTAGGCACCCAGTTCCTGCGGCACATTGAGCGCACGCGCTTGCTGGTTCACCTGGTGGATGTTTCGGAAGCGAGCGGGCGGGACCCGGTTCAGGATTTCGAAACAGTAATGGAGGAGCTGGCCAGCTTCAGTCAAGAACTGGTGAAAAAGCCCATGCTGGTGGCCGCTTCGAAAATGGACATCGCTCAAGATCCGGCTCGCGTGGACGCCTTGCGGAAGTATGCCGGGGAACGCGGCTTGCCGTTCTTCGCGATCTCCAGCGCTACCGGGCACGGGATCGACGATCTCAAATATGCGATGGCGGAGCGGGTGCTGGCGTCGGCCGGGAGCGTACCGTCCCCTCAGTAGAATTGGCCTCGCAGCCCGCGCGGCCATTGGTAATTCCCTTCCACCTCACCGGTAATGGCGAAGCCGAACGTGTTGTTCACCGGTCCGCCCGAGTTCGGGTAAATCAGTCCCTGCTGATCGAGGGCAGTCAGGCTGCCGGAGTGGAACAGATACGGATGTGCGCCGGCATCGTTCCCGGTGGTCAGGATGAAGTCGCCTTCTCGATTGAGCTTCCCGGGGACGGGCTGAAACTGGCGAATCTTGGGCGAGCGAATCACCTCCGCCGCGGCGGTGGGTGATGACCACAACAGAGCCACACCGACGCCATGAGAGTCGTTGGCGGTTCCGTTAGCTTGGCCGGCGTCGTTGATGGACTGGACCGCGGTTGCGGTGAATCCGGTAGGGACCGCGTAGAAGTGGAACGTCCCGTCGGCATGGATAACGATCGGCAAGAGCTGCCCGGTGACAGGGCAAGTGGGCGCGGGTAGAATGCCGAGCACGTCGTCGTGATTGTTGACCGCTACCGCCGAGAAGGTGGTTGCGGCGCAACCGGGCAGCAGAGGAGGCTGAACGACATGAAACTGCTGTCCGTTCCAGATCCAGTAGGTCACGCAAGTCCCGGCTTTCGTCAATCCCAGTACGTGCCCGAGGTTGTTCAAATCGATCGCCATGCTGCTGGCGGAAGCGGGGACGCACGGGTTCGGCCCCGGCGGCACCACCGCCGGAACGCCGTTGGTCCAAAGCACCGGGACTCCGGTGGTGCCGGATGACAGGTTTGTGAGCACCTGGCCGGAATCGTTGATTTCAATGTTGCCGAAAACGAACTTGTCTCCATCCGGCAGAGGGAGCTTGACGGGCACATCATTGGTCCAGACCACGACGAAATGGTTGCCAGTCGGGTCAATCTCGTAACCGGCGACCTGGCCGAGGTTGTTGATGCCGCTGGTCCAGGTGGAAACCGTGCTGTCGTTAGGGAGATCGGGTGTCGGCGGCAGGGCGTGGTACGTGTATTGGGCCAACGCGGGCATCACGCTACCGGGTAGTAATGCCAGCAGGGCCGGCGCAAGAAGCGGAAATCGATGATTCATGGGGCCTCCTGAATTAAAAGCGAAATCGGAGATCGCCGCGTGACGCAGTATACCGTGAACCTAGGGCGATTGGACATTTCCACTCCACTCAGACACATGTATTTGTTGGGGGGCTTTAGCCTGCCGGCCGGATTTCCATCCGGCCAACCGGCCGTAGGCCGGCGTGTTTTTCCGGTCTCACGCAGCCCACGGGGGCACCACCGGAGGGGTTTTGGTGAGGCGCGCATTCAGCCGGCCGAGCGCCGGGCGGACGCCCGGCGGCAGCGCGGAAGCGCTGGCCCCACGTTAGCCGGGGGTGGAGCGGCGATACATTTCCACGAAGCCCGCCAGCGAAATCTGCTCCGCCCGCAGTCCGGCTTCCGGCCAGGCATCCACTCCCGCGATTCCGGCCAGGTTGTTGCGAATGGTTTTGCGCTTGTGGCGGAAGCAGTGCGCGACGAAGCGCAGGAAGGCTTCGGGATCGCCGATTCCTTCCGGCAGTGGACGCGGCTGGAGCAGCACAACGGCGGAATCCACTTTGGGAGGTGGATGGAAAGCCGAAGGCTTTACTGTGAAGAGCCGCTTGACTTCCGCCCGCACCGCGATTTCTACGGTAAGAAAACCGTAGTCGCGGCCGCCCGGCTGTGCGGCGAGGCGTTCGGCCACCTCCTTCTGGACGAGAAATACCGCACGCGGGAACTGAAGGCGGCTCACCTTATCCAGAATCGGGGAGGTGATGTAATACGGCAGGTTGCCAACGATGGGAGCCGGCCCCCATTGCTCGAGATCGACGGAAAGCACATCGTCATGAATGACCGTCAGGCGATCCTCCGCGGCAAACTTGGCGCGCAGGTGTTCGACCAGCATGGCATCGAGTTCGATGGCGGTCACGCGGGCGGCACGCCGCAGGAGACGTTCCGTCAGCGCGCCGCGCCCCGGACCGATTTCGATGACGAGAGGTTCTTCGGTTGGACAAGCAGCCGCGGCGATGCGCTCGAGAAGGGAGCCCTTAATGAGGAAATGCTGCCCGAGCCGGGGACGCGCCGTCAGCCCCTCGCGCTTCGGCGCCGCGGCACCGTTACCAGCATCTTGCCCCAAGCGGGCTGGTAGAAGAACATCGCCGGGGTGAATTTGGAGAACATGATGATGTTCTGAATGGCCGGCGTGATTTCGCCTTGCAGGACGGAGTAATCGGCGATGTTGCCGTGGTCGTCGATGGTCAATTCGACCACGTTTTCATCGTCGGAAACGGCGGCGTCCAGCGGCAGCAGACGCGGCAAATCGCCGGTCCAATCGACGATCTTGCCATCGGGATTGAGGCTGATGGAAAGAGGCGGCTCGCCGCCCAGCTTGTAAGCGAAACTCAGGTTCGGAAGCAGGACACTGAACAGCAGCAGGGCGGAAAGCAGACCGCCGGCCAGCGGCAAAGCCATGGGCCGCATCAGGTTGTCGAACTGCAGCCGGACGCGATCGGCCCAATACTGGATACGCGAAGGCCAACTTCGGCGCGCCAACTGCCGCACGCGCTCGTGGGAAGCGAGGACCTTTAGTTCCACTGCCAGGCGGGCCGGAAAGGGAGCATAGTTGAGCCTGCGCAAACCCAGGCGCAGAGATTCGGTGGATTTCAGTTGCGCATGGCAGACCCGGCAGGATTCCAGGTGCGCCAACACGAACTTCCGCTCCTCGCCGGCCAACTCGCCGTCGAGGTGGGAAGAGATCCGTTCTTGCACGCTTTCACAGCTCATACCAGTTCATTCCGCCGTTGTCGGCACCAATCGCAGAGAACGCCTGCCTTTCAGGCTTCCTACGAGTTCGTCCCGAAGGGCTTCGCGGCCCCGCAGGATTCGAGACTTCACCGTACCCAAGGAAACCCCTAAAACATCCGCGATTTCCTCATAACTGAGGTCCGTAATGTCGCGGAGCACAACGGCCTCGCGAAAGACCGGGTTAATATTCTCCAGGGCGGCTTCAATCATCCCGGCCTGCTCGTGGTCGCAAACCACGTCAAACGGTGAGCGGCTCCGGTCGGGAATGGTCTCCTTCCAGTTGCGGGCCTCCTGGGGATCCGTGTCCAATTCGACTTCGCGGCGGCGATGGCGGAAGAACCAGCGGCGGGCGTTGTGCGCCTCATTCACCGTGATCCGATACATCCACGTCTTCAGGCTGCTCTGGCCGCGGAAGCTATCGATATTGCGGAAAACCTTGAGAAATACTTCCTGCACCACGTCGGACGCTTCGGCCGAATTGCCGAGTAAGCGCAGCGCCAACGTATAAACGGGCTGCTGGAAACGGGCGAGCAAGTCTTCGTAAGCTTGCTCGGAGCCCGCGCGTAGGGATTCCACCAGACGATGATCGTCTACGTCCGGGCTGCCCTCCGGATTCAAATCTAGTATGGCAGTGGCCACCGGTAGCCTCGCGTCAACCTGCCTTTTACGCTAGCAGGTATCCCGCCGGGTTGCAAAGAATATAGACACCGGGCGGCAGGCGGAAGTTCCCGGCAAACGGCCGGTCCGGATCTCGATGCTGGCCGGGCAGAGGCGCCTACGGCGCGGTAGTTGCGGGTATCAGAAGGAACGCAGGCTGGGCGCCTGACGCCAGGTTAAAGTTGCCCACGACGGCATCTACAGTGGTCGCATGATTGCTGTACACCGTGGTTTCCGTGCTTCCGGGAGGGTCGAAGGGAACGATGGTACCTCCGGGTCTTCGTACGAAGCCGTGGAGCAGATTATCCTTGCCGTAGTAACCCCCTGCGATGCTTCCATCCCAGTTGATGCTGGCCACGGTTGTCTGGGCAGGACTGGCGCCCGCTGGGTCGAAGGCGGTGATGGCTCCCTGCGGGGTGCGGACAAAGCCGTGCTGGCCATCTTCAAAATCGCCGTAATAGCCGACAATGGTTCCATCCAAATTAATGCCGGTTACCGTCGTGCTGGAGCTCCCTTGGGGATCAAAGGATGTGATGTTGCCTTGGGAATCGCGCACGAAGCCATGCCGGAACCCGCTGGAGTCCACATAGTAGCCGGTGGCCACGCCATTCCAATTAATGGCGGTTGGATAGGTGCTCGTGCTTCCCGAGGGATCGAATGGAGTAAACTGCCCCTGCGGTGATCGGATAAAGCCATGCCACGTGCCGCTTACATTCGGCGTGCCGCTCGTGGCGGAGTAACCGGTAATCGAGCCGCCAAGATTAATGCTTACGGCATAGGTTTCACTGGCGCCCGGAGCGGCGAAGGGCGTGATGTTTCCCTGGGGATCGCGGACGAAACCGTGGGCAAAGCCTTCTACCGTGAACCATCCGGTAATCGAGCCGCCTTCGTTGATGCTTAGGGGGTTCGTTCCGGTGCTCCCCTCGGGGTCGAATACGCTGAAACTCCCCTTGGTGTTGGCCACAAAACCGTGCGACACGAAGTTCGCATCCTGATAAAACCCGGTGAAAGTCAGCGTCTCGTTGATGCTGGTGGCGAAAGTGTAATTGCTGCCCGGCCCCTGAAAGGTGACGAAAGTGGGAGTGGCGCCCGTCGCTGACGCTTGCGCCCATGCCGGCGCTGTCGCCAGGGCCATCCCCATCAGAAGGCGAATGGCCTTGCTGCTTTTCCGGCCGGTTTGAATCGAATGGTTTCGCATTTTCCCTCCGAAGATGCCGCAGGAAACTAGGCAATACTAGCATGGTTTTGTGCGTTACTGCGCCAAACTGGTACTTCTGCCGTGCTTTGGCCCCGTCTGACAGTTGGGATCCCGTTCGCCGGGGGATCGCGCTAGAACTATTGGTATGGTGCGGGCGATGCGCTTACCTGCAGCAGCGCGGTGACGGCAACATTTGGCATGCTTAGTACATGCGTTCAGAAATTCGCCCATGTATTCCGGATCGCGTCTCGGTAGATATGCGTTACTGAGCCGAGACCGCTAGGGAGCGGTACAGCCGGCCAGCGACAATGGGTGGCTGTATTTACGAGAGGGTGTACTTAGTGGAAGACCTGTGAAGTTGCGAATGTCCCGATTTTTGATTGTTTGCGTGTTGGTGGCCGGTGTGGCGCGGGCCCAGCCCCCCGCTCCAGCAAGCAAGGACGCATTAGGCCGCGACACCCCACAAAGTGCGGTCTTCCAGTTTCTGGAATCTTGCCATGCGCGCGATTATTCCAAAGCGGCGCGGTACCTGGATCTGCGCAAAATGCCGGCGGCGGACCGCGCCAAAAGCGGCCCGGAGCTGGCCATGCAGCTCGAAGACCTGCTGGACGACACTCCCTTCGATATCACCATGCTCAGCCGCGATCCGGAAGGCGACCAGTCCGACGGGCTCTCGGCCGCGCGGGAGCACCTCGACACGTTCGAAGTGGACGGGAAAATGTTGGATCTCGAATTGGAACGGGTGGAATTGACGCCAGGATTCCGGGTGTGGCTGGTATCGTCCGACAGCGTTCCCTTAATCCCTCAAGCCCACCAACTTGTGGAGGAGACACCCTTCGAAAAGAAGCTTCCGCAAACTCTCGTTACTTCGGAACTGTTCGATACGCCCGTTTGGCGTTGGATTGCGCTGGTGATTTTGGCCGTCGCGATCTGGTTCGCGGCGGGCCTGGTGGCGGCAGTGCTAGTAAGAGTGGTGCGGCCCCTGCTTCCCGTGCCGGACCTGCGCGGTCCTTTGCGGCTCCTGATTGCCGTGGCAGCTTTCCGCGCCGCCATCGAACTGGCGCCCCCGGCCACACTGGCGCGGCTGTACATCGAGCGGGCCCTCGGTCTGGTTTTCTCCCTCGCGCTGGCATGGGCCGGCGGAGTGGTAATCGACCTGATTGCTGAGCGGTGGCGCGCCCGCCTCGACCCGCGCATGCAAGCCGTGAGTTATTCCGTGCTGCCCCTGGGGCGGCAAATGCTCAAATTGTTCTTCTTTCTGTTTGCAGTTCTGAGCGTTCTGAGCGTTTGGGGATATAACACGTCCACCATCCTGGCGGGACTCGGTGTGGGTGGGTTGGCGGTGGCTCTCGCCGCCCAGAAGACGATCGAAAATCTCTTCGGGGGGATTTCCGTGATCGGCGACCGTCCCGTGTTGGTGGGCGACGTCTGCCGCTTCGGGGACCGTACCGGCACGATCCTCCATATCGGGTTGCGCTCCACGCGGATCCGCACGCCGGATCGCACCATCATTAGCGTCCCGAACAGCCAGTTCTCGACCATGCCCCTGGAGAATATTTCGCGCCGGGACAAGATCTGGTTCCACCCCACGCTTAGCCTGCGGCGGGACACGACTTCGGAGCAGCTTTTGCAGGTACTCCATTCTTTAGAAGAGTTGTTGAAGGGCAATCCGAAGGTGGAGACCGGTGCGCTTCCAGTGCGCTTCGTGGGAGTTGGGGCATACTCTCTCGATATCGAGGTCGCGGTGTATTTGCAGACCGCCGATTACGATGAGTTCCTGGCTTGGCAACAGGAACTCCTGCTGAAGATGCTTCGGGCCGTAGAACAGGCGGGCACGGCGCTGGCAGTGCCGGTGCAGGAGAGTTTTGCGGTGGAGCGGAAATGAAGCGCGCCGGCGCGGCCGCCGCGGTGAGCCGACGGGCGGCAAGCCGGAAGAGTATGGCAGCGTTCAGCCGTTTACGCTGCCAAATTCAAAGCCGACCGGGCAATATTCGACTCAACTCTTTCCGCAACCGACGTATATTCCCGCCGGTCCTTCGTTCAACCCGGATATCGGCGTCAGCGTCCGTTCAACAGACTACTTCGCGCGGTTCGATCCGGTCCTGGCGGCGATTCTGGCGCGCACGGACAATCTGCCTGCGGCCCCTTCCGGCGGAGTAACGGCGGTGAATGGAGCCAGCTATCTATCGCGCCGCGCACGGACTCGCACCCGGCTCCTTCGCCGTGGGCTTCGGCGCCTTTTCGCCGGTTCCGGACCAGGTGCTCGTGGGCGGCGTGGCCGGGCAAATCATAGCAGCCAATCAATCCCAGGTGAACTTCGTGCTACCGGCTAAGGCTTCAGTGGGCAATACGGTCGTCTCCGTTCGTGCGGCCGGAAAAGAATTGGCCAATGGGGAAGCCATCATTACCGGCGCGGGTCCGGGCATTTTCGTGCGGCAGCCGACCGACCCGTCGTAGCCGGGCGCATTCGAAAACCCGGACTACTCGGTGAATAACTCGGATCATCCGGTGGGGCGGGGAGTGGTCGTTCAAATCTTTGCCACCGGTTACGGGCCATTGAATCGCACGGGTGCGGCGCCAGTGCTGGTCTTCTTCGGAGATTTTCCGGGGCAGGTGCTCTACAGCGCGCCGGCAGCGCAGTACCCAGGGCTTTGGCAAATCAATGCGCAAGTGCGCCGCGGGCGTGACGGGACAAGTCCCATTATTCCTCATCGCCGGCGCGCTCGCCAGTAACGCAGTGACAGTCTGGGTTAAGTGACGCGGCTTTCGCCGCGTCTCTGTTTTACTGCGTTACGGTGAGGGTTGCGGCTTTGCTGGCAACGCCCCCAATCGTCACTACCACCGGCTGCTGGCCCAGAGGCGCCGTAGCGGGGATCTGGTAGTTCACCTGCGCGATGCCGGCATAGCCTGGAGGAACGCCGATCGCGAAGTTGGCGGGCACGCCTCCTACCGTGAGAGTGACATTCTGCACCGGCTTGGGAAGTCCAAGGGGACCGGCGACCGCGCCGGCGCCATCGGCGATGGAGGGCGTAACGGCACCGAAGCCGGTGATGAACAGAGTGAGGAATTGGCCGCTGCTGCGCGAGCCGCTGGTGTTCGGAACAGGAGCGCCATTGGCGTTCGTGTAGATGCCGGGCGCGGCGGCAGCAGCGGTGAATGAGGCGACTGCGCTTTGCCCGTTACTGGTCACCTGCAAAGGCACGCTTTGGTTCACCGGAGTCTCGAATGGGACCTGGATATTCAGTTGAGTGGGCGATACGTACCACAGCGGCGCCGCGACCCCGTTGATGGTCACGGTCACACCGGCCAGTTGCTTCGGCAGCGGAGTCGATGACGCGATTTGCGTGGAAGAGGCAAGCTGCGTACCGAAAACGGAGACGATCATGCCCGGAGCCACGCCACCGGTATAGGACGCGCTGTTGCCGACTGCGCTGATGACTGGCGCCGACGGCGGCGTAGTGTGGGCATTGCCGCCGGTCCAGGCGGTAAACAGGGCATATGCGTCCACCGAGCCCAGCCCGGTGACCTGGTCATACCCGGGCCCGGCATTATATCCGACGGGTCCGGCTGTACAACTACTACGCTGGCGCACCGGGCAGGTCACGTTGATGATGTTGTTGCCGCTGGTGACGTCGTGGAACGCCGCGGGCGCGCTCTGGGCCAAGCTGTACAGCTTGGGATTGATATTTCCAAGGCCGGGGCTGGACTGCACGCCCTTCGAAATGAGCCATTGATTCAGCAAAGCCGCCATACCGGCAAACGCGGGGGTTCCGGCCGAGGTTCCACCAATGCCAGCCTGGCATGTACTGCCTCCGCGCCGGCCACTGGCGCAGATCGTCGTGTCGCTCGTAACCAAAAGGTACGGGTCATGATCGGCGGAGCCGGAAAGCGAAAGGTCAGGGACATCGCGCGCATTGTCCGAAGGGACTCCCGTGCCGGTTTGCCAGGAAGGCTTGGCGAAAAGCGTGCTGGCGCCGCCGCCACTGGCCGCCGGTTGGCCATCGGCCGCGCTGTCGTTCCAGGCGATCTCCGGAATATACGATAGAGCGGAAGCGTTGTTCGCGCTGTTAGATGCGGTCCAATAGGTGTTGCCGGTACCTTCGCTGAATTCATTCCCACCTACTCCGGTGACCTCGGGCAAACTCGCGGGCATATCCACCGATAGGAGAGACGTAGCGCTCGGGAAGGTATCCCCTGCACAATCGGTAGCGCCGTTATCGCCCGAAGCTGAGAACCAGGTGATCCCCTCTGAGTTGGCTTTTTGCGCGTACTGCCGCAGAGTAGTGATGTCTGAAGCCTGATACGACGCTTCGCAATCGCCATAGCTGAGGCTGAGGACCGGAGCGAGGTTCTGGTCGATTATGTATTGCGCCGCTTGAATAACGCCGCCTGCGTTGTTGGGATCCGCGTAAACATAGACGATGCTGGCATTCCGAGCAACCGCGCCAGCCATTTCGATATCCAGCTCGGCTTCGCTCAAATCCCCCTCCTGAATGCCGGGGTCGCTGGATCCTTGCGCCAGGATGACCTGCGGATCTTTGGCAGGCAGGTTAAAGAAAGAGCGGTACTGTTGAATGTCGGAAAGCTGGATCTGGGTCTGTCCGGCGATCGCGATTTTCTGGCCGGAACCATCGATATTTGCCTGAAACAAAGGGCTAATGTTGTAGATCGCCGCTAGGTCATCGGGACCGATGCAGTGCGTGCCACACAGGCTGGCGCTGTTGTAGAGGGGTTGCGCGGCTCGCGGGCGGATGCGCGTGGCGGGCCGCAGGCGGAAATTGTTCAAGCCGCGAATCGCGGTGATCACTCCCTGCAATTGCGCTGGAATGGAAGGCTCGGAAGCATTGGCGAACCGGACTTCACCGTTCACGACGTACTGATGAATCTCTGTGCCAAACGCGCTCTGAACGGAACTGGCGGCGCCGCTCACGGCAATCCAGTCGCGTCCGCGCGCCACGTCCACAACTGCCAGGCTCTGGCTTTGGAGCCATTGGGAAATCTTGGCGATATCGTTTTGGCTGGCTCCGAACCGATCCGCATACTGCTCGGGGGTCAGCCAGTGGTGGTAATTGGGCGAGGAGGGGTCCTGCTGCTGTGCCAACAGTTGATCGAGGTCCGCCTTCTGGCTCGCGGAAGGCTGCAAGACGAGCGTAATACGGGACAGCTTGAAATCAGGAGCGACGGCACCCTGGTCGGTTTCCGGTGTTGCTTTGGGATGAAGATGGCCGCGGAGTTGTACACGGTTACTTTCGTCGATGCGCGCGACGATGCGATCCCGCTGGGCTAACAGGGGCGTCGCTGCCAGCAGAGTAAGGGCCAGGCAGAACGGGACAGGGTTCTTATACATAGGTCAGGTCAGGCGCTGTGGGTGCCCAGTCGGGCACATGTTCTTCGAGACGGATGGTAGCGCACCCCGGTTTCCAAAAGCTCGCCGGAGTGCTATACATTACAGGCATGATAACTCCCACTAACCAAAGAGAACGGTCCAATTGGAACCGCCGTACCTTTTTGGGAGCATCGCTGGCAGGCGCGGCGCTGGCGCCGGCCGTGGCGCAAACCACACAGCAGGTGTCGCCGATTCCCACAACGCGCGATTATTCGAAGCCGGAGCCGATCGTCTATCCCGATCCGGATATCATCGCGTTGGACAACCGCTTCCGGAAGTACATGATCAATGCGCCCATCCGGCGTCTGTACACCGGCACTTTGTGGGCGGAGGGGCCGGCGTGGAACGGCGTGGGACGCTATCTGGTTTGGAGCGATATTCCGAACAATGTGCAGATGCGTTGGCTGGAGGAAGATGGCCACGTCACGGTCTTCCGCAACCCCTCGGGTTACAGCAACGGGAACACGTTCGATTTCGAAGGCCGGCAGCTTTCCTGCGAGCACGGCAACCGCCGCGTGGTGCGCTATGAGCACACGGGCGCGGTAACGGTGATTGCCGACAAGTTTCAAGGCAAGCGGCTGAATTCGCCCAACGATATCGTGGTTCATCCGGACGGGAGCATCTGGTTCACCGATCCGATTTACGGCATCCGGGGCTATTACGAAGGGTTCAAGGGCGATTCCGAAATCAAGGAAGCGGTTTACCGGGTGGATGGCAAGACCCTGCAGATGGAGAAAGTGATCGACGATGCCGGAGAGCCCAACGGCATCTGCTTTTCTCCGGATTATAAGAAACTGTACCTGGCCGATACCGGTGCTCCTCGCGATATCAAAGTCTACGATCTGGATGGTAAAACCCTGCGCAACGGAAAACGTTTCGTGCAGCTTGATATTCCCGGCAACGGCGGCCCGTCGGCGGCCGATGGGATCCGCTGTGACATCGATGGCAACATTTGGGCGGGAGCTCGTCCCGGCGTGCAGGTGATCGCACCGAACGGGGAGCGCATCGGGATGATCCGCATGCCGGAGACCTGCGCCAATATCTGTTTCGGCGGAACCAAGCGCAACCGGTTGTTTATCGCGGGCAGCCAGTCCTTGTACTCGGTGTACGTGGATACGGTGGGCGCGCACATCGCGTAATGAAGGTAGCGATCTCGATCGATGGCGATCTTCTGGAGGAAGCGGATCGTGCCGCTCGGAAGATGCATTTGAGCCGCAGCCGTCTCTTTTCAGCAGCACTCAAAGAGTACCTTCGCCGCCCATGGCATTCCGAGGAGATCACGGAACAATTGAATCGGGTGTACGCTGCCGATCCCGAACCGGAATCGAGCTTGGCGGCGAAGATGAAGGTGAGGTTCGGGCCGACTTTAAAAGGCCGGTGGTGAGCAGAGGTCCGGCAAAGCGACATTTAGCGGTTGGACTTCGGCACTTCCTCGGGTTCCGAGCCGGCGGAGCGGCACCCCGACGTGAGTTCGATCTGGCTGTGTATTGATGCTCCGTACTAGAACCTAAATAAAGAAAAACAGTGCCATAATTACTCCTCGCCAGCAGCACTGGGAAAGGGATGACCAAGAGCACGTGCGCTCCTCAACGGAACGATCAAACCAGCGAGGCACGGTCCTCACATCATGCGAGACGATGACGCGGCGAGCGGAATTTGCAAGGTACAAAACATCCGGGTCTTTCCGTCCTTCGGGATCATCGCTTGCGGCACGCAAAATCTATGGCGGCTTCTCTGAAGAGTAAACCCGCCACGATCTTCTGGTTGAAATTGGCTTCGGCAAGGAAGCGAACTTCACGACCGTGGAAAGCCGTGCTGTTTAGCTTCGCGCAGCCGGTTCATGGGGGCATCGGTCGCCCCCGTTCCGTTGATAATTCATCCCAAAGCCGCTCCTGTTGTTTCAGGTACGCCTCAACTCTGTCCTTATTTTCAAGGTAGAACGTGATGGCGCCTTTATTCCGGGCAGCCAGTCCTTGTACTCAGTCTACGTGGATACGCTGGGTGCGCACATAGCGTGAAGGAGGTTGCGCCTCGATCGATGATGAATGGCTGGCGGAAGCTGAACTCAACCTGCAATCCGGTCAAAAGCCTCCGACCCTTTTGGCCCAACTATTTCAGGTCGAGGCTAATCTTCAGCGCTTCGTCGATTTTCCTGAGCGTGGCTGGTTGAAGAACGCCATAGGTCCTCCCAAACCGGCTTTCGTCGACACAGCGGATCTGATTGCAGAGCGCGACACTGTCCTTAGCCAGACCGCCCTCCCCTTTACGGATCAAAACATTGACCGGATAACTTGGGGACGTGCTCAGCACCCACAACAGGAACCACGATAGTGGTTGGCGAATACTTGTTGCCAATATCGTTCTGAACGAAAAGGCAAGGGCGGGATTTCTTTAGTTCATGACCTGATGTTGGGTCGAGGCTAACCTCTAAGATGGTGCCCCGAGTGCAGCGGCCCGGCATCAGAAGGTGTCGTAATCGACCGCTGCAAATTCGTCAGCAATGGCCCGATCCAGTTTGGCGTTCGCCGTGTAGCCCTCAGCGAGTTCCTTTTCGAGTTTTGCTCGTTGAAGCGATTCGATATAACGCTCAACTGCTTGTCGGATGAGTTCGCTTCTGTTGATGGAAAGCTCACGTGTGGCCCGTTCCGCTTGATCCCCTCGGTAGCACCTTTATTGAATTAGTTTCAATGACTCTTCCTAACAAAGCATGTGCGTCAGCCAACCGTTGAGCCGGTACCCATCGCGTTGGGCACACGACATAGCGCGGCAGTGATAAGATATCCACTGATCCGCGCCATTTCCGGGCGTATTTCGAGAGAGGTCTCCAGCCAATGAAGATTCCAGCCTGTTTCTTGCTGTTCCTTGCGCCTGCTATTTGGGCGCAGCGCGGGCCCGAGCCGGCCAACAAGGAAGCTCCAGTCACTCCGGTTCCGTTCGAACGGATTCTCCGCGCCAACCAGGAGCCGCAGAACTGGCTTACCTATTCGGGCAGCGTGATGAGCCAGCGGCATAGCGCGCTCACCCAGATCACGCCCGACAACGCCATGGATCTCACGCTGAAGTGGGTCTTCCAATCGCGCTCGCTGGAAAAACACGAGGTGACTCCCCTGGTGGTCGATGGCGTGATGTACACCATCCAGGGAATCAACGACGTCTTCGCGCTGGATGCGAAAACCGGGAAAACGCTGTGGCGCTATCTCTACAAGCCCGATCCGGCAGCGCGCAATTGCTGCGGGCAGGAGACGCGCGGGCTGGCCATCCTCGGCGACAAATTGTTCATGGGGGCGCTCGATACCACGATCATTGCCCTGGACGCCAAGACGGGCAAAGAACTCTGGAAAACGCAGGCGGCGGATCCCAAGCAGCGCTATTCCATGACGGTCGCCCCGATTGTGGTGAAGGACAAGGTAATCGCCGGCGTGGCGGGCGGAGAATATGGAATCCGCGGCTTCATTGCCGCCTGGGACGTGAACACGGGCAAAGAAGCGTGGCGCTTCTACACGGTGCCGGGGCCTGGCGAGAAGGGCAACGAAACCTGGTCCGGCGATTCCTGGAAACATGGGGCTGCTTCCATCTGGGCCACCGGCTCCTACGATCCCGAAACCAATCTGACGTTCTGGGGTACCGGCAATCCCGGTCCGGATTGGAACGGCGATGCGCGCCTTGGCGACAACTTGTATAGCTGCTCGGTGGTGGCCCTGGATGCCGACACCGGCAAGCTCAAATGGCACTTCCAGTTCTCGCCGCACAACGAATTCGATTGGGATTCCACCCAGATCCCCGTGCTGGCAGATATCCCGTTCAAGGGGCAGCAGCGCAAAGTGATGTTGTGGGCCAATCGCAGCGGAATGTTCTACGTATTGGACCGGACCAACGGCAATTTCCTGCTGGGGAAGCCGTTCGCGAAGGTGAACTGGGCGACGGGGTTTGACGAAAAGGGCCGGCCGATCCGAACACCCGGCATCGAGCCGACCGAAGCCGGCACGCTGGTGTATCCGGGCAACCAGGGGGCAACCAACTGGTATAGCCCTTCGTTCAGCCCGCATACCGGGCTCTTCTACATCCCTACGTGGGAGAACAGCTCCAGCATCTATAGCAAAGGCAAAGAACCGCCAGTCTTCGACGAGACGAAGAGTTTCTCGGGCGACTTCCCCAAGCCGGGCAACACCAACGAAGACGTTTATAGCGCCATCCGCGCCATCGATCCGCAGACCGGCGAAAAGAAATGGGACCATCGCCTCAACGCGCCGAATACGGAAGCCGGCATTCTCACCACCGACTCCGACGTGCTGTTCAGCGGTGGCCGCAACGGCGACTTCTACGCGCTCGATGCACGCGACGGAAAGCTGCTCTGGGAAACCAACCTGGGGCCGTCCGTAGCCGCCGGTCCTATGACCTACATGGTGGACGGAAAGCAGTACGTCAGCATCCAGGCGGGTAGCGCCTTGTTCACGTTCGGGCTGCGGTAGACCCGAGTTAAGAGCCCCGCCGGAGGCCGAATGTAAGTTGCTTCTGGCGCGCCGGACCGGATTCCCGGGGTGCAGAGTTTGGGCCTCCGCCCCCGGGTAAGATTGCTGATTACAGTTGCCCGAGAACTTGGTTGAGTAAATTCGTAACCAGGTTCAGGACGGTTCCGGTCAGATTGCCAAGACCGCCGTTATTGTCCAGGATGCCCACTATGTCACATAGTAAGTTACCGAGCAGGTTCCCTGGGCCGGATTGAGCCGTGATGTTGAGCTTGACCTGATTCAAATCGATCACCAGGCCTAGCAGGTCTAAATGAAGCGGGCCAAGCGTCAGGCTCAGAATCGGACAAGTACCCGTTGCGGCCGTGACCGGCATAGCCACCTGCATAATCTGCTCGGTTCCGTTTGCCGGGAAGTTGAGAGTTCCGTTCGCAACCAGTTGACCATTGGTCACGGCGAAATTACTAACGTTCAGAACGCCGGCAATGGGAGTCTTTGTTCCGTTGGAGCTTGTGACGGTACCAGTAAACGGCACCGACAGCCCCGAGGCCGCCATCGCGGATGCCGGGATCATCATCATTGCTGCCAGCGGCAGCGCTGCTATTTTGCTTCTTAATGACATAAAAATCTCCAATAAATTTGGGAAATAGGAATTCTGCGGCAGAGAAAGGCAGGCAAGCAGCCAATGTCCCGAAAAAACAAGTGACGGAATGTTTTTTGCCGCCCCAACGCGCAACCCGTGAGCGTCTTTTCTCTCGCTTCGGATACGAGGTCACTGTAGCTGGGTTAGCGGGCTTAAGACCCGCGAGGCGATACCCGAATCACTTGCTGGAAAGCCGAGCCGCAGCGGCAAGAATTACTCAAGGCGTTTTCCCGCGAGTATAGATGTCTCAGGATGCCGAAAGCCAATGTGGGCCGATGCGCCTGGAGGGTGGAGGGCGGCAGGATACGCCGACTCTCCAGTTTCAGGATAGCAACCTAAATCTTTGAAAACAAGACTAGATTTTCACCCGGCTTTGGCTTAGGATCGACACACATGAGTCCCCCACACGTGATTCCGCAAGAAAAGCTCGCAGCCGTGACGCGCGGCCTTCTCCGAGCCTTCGGCGTAACCGAGTGCGAAGATATCCGGGAACTCGCCGGAGGGCTTGGGGCGAACCCCGTCTTTCGCATCGTGGTCCGCGGTTCGGCGTATTTGTTGCGTATCAACCAGCGCGCCGGGGATGTCGCGCGCCAGTTCACTTGCATGAACGCGGCGGCAGAAGCCGGTGCCGCGCCGCGCGTCTGGTATACCAGCGTGGACGATCGGGTTGCGATTACCGATTTTGTAGAGACCCGGCCATTTCCGGCACCGGAAGCGCTACGGCGCATCCCCGCCCTGCTGAGAACCCTACACGCGCTGCCGCTGTTTCCTGAGGCGCCCAAGCACATCAATACATCTTGCACATTTCTGCTGAACAAAGGGCCTGCCCTGGATCGGCTCCTCCAGAAGATTCGGGCGGACAATACTCTACCGAAGAATGGAACCCAGGAACTCCTTGCGCGATACGAGCAGGTGGCTTCGGTTTACGCGCCCGCCGGCGGGGACATGGTGTCCTGTCACAACGATCTTTTCAAGCCCGATAACATGCTTTTCGATGGAGACCGCCTTTGGTTGGTCGACTGGGAAGCTGCTTTCCCGAACGACCGTTATGCCGACCTGGCGGTGGTTGCGAATCTGGTGGTCACTAATGATGCGGAGGAGCGCGCTTTTCTTCAGGAGTATTTTGAACAACCGCCGGACGAGTTTCAATTAGCGCGATTGTTTCTGATGCGGCAGATCGCCCACATGTTTTATACCATGGCTTTCCTCCTGCTGGGTGGGCCGGGCAATTCCATCGACTGGAATGAGCCCGTTCCCGGATACGAGGACTTCCACCGGCGTTTCTGGGCGGGCGAGATCAAATTGACGGACAACCAAACCAAGACCATTTATGGACGGGTGCACTGGGAGCGGCTGTTGCGGAACGTGGGGCAGGCACGATATAACGAAGCACGCCGAATCGTGTCGGAGCGGCATGCGATCGCCTAATGATAGCGAGCCACACCGGCTACAAGATCGACGGCGATATAAGGAGGGATCGATGAGCAGATTACTCGCCTACGCATTGTGCGCTGCGTTCGCGTTTTTAACGCCGGCGTTCGCCGAGGACGGGGTCGCGCCGGTGGGTCTCGACCGCGACAAGATCGCAGGTCTCGGCCTGACGGCGATCCCGCCGGATGCCTTCAAGGACATCCTCGTCGCCGGCGAGTTGAATATGAAGGTCGCGACTCTCTTCCAAGGGAAGGAACTGCGCGTCGAGATCTTCGAGTGCACGCCCGCCAAAACCAATCACCGGAAGCGGCCCACCGATGTGGATGAATTCGTGCATGTGCTCAGCGGCAAGCTGATCCTCACCGAACCCAACGGCACGAAGCACGAGTATCGTCCGGGCGACTCCTTAGTGCTGCCGGTCGGCTACACCGGAACCTGGGAAATGCAGGGCAACTACCGGGAATTGGTGGTGGAAGCGCAAAAACCAGCTAAACCTAGCCGATAGGAAGTATAATGCATCCCTGGTGGCGCCTCTGCCCAGGTTCGAACTTCCCGACCGGTACAACCTGGCCGATCATTTCGTAGACCGCCACATCCGCGAGGGCCGCGGTGAACAGATCGCGATTATCGCTGCGGACGGGCGTTGCGCTACCTACGGCGAAATCGCTGTTCAAGTGAATCGCCTCGGCAATGCCCTGCTCCACCTGGGACTCCAGGAAGAACAGCGTGTCTTGCTGGTTTTGCCCGACGGCCCGGAATTTGCGGCGGCCTACTTCGGCGTCATGAAAGTCGGCGCGGTGGCGGTGCCCTCGAGCACGGCCCTGCGCTCCAGCGACTATGCTTATTTTCTCGACGAGAGCCGCGCCAGGGTCGCGATTGTCCACTCGGCGCTGGTCCCTGAATTTGGGCCGGCCCTGACGGGGCAGCGCACTTGCAAGAGTGTCATCGTCTGCGGCGATCCTGTGGAAGGCTACATTCCTTGGCAACAGCTATTGGAGAGCAGTTCACCGGATCTGGATGCGGCGCCCACCAGCAAGGACGGCGCCGGCTTCTGGCTATGGACTTCCGGCAGCACCGGGCGTCCGAAAGCTGCCGTCCACTCCCACCGCGACTGGGTCTACTGTTGCGAGCATTATGCGCGCGACGTTTTGGATATTCGCGCGGAGGATGTGACTTTCTCCTCGTCCAAGCTTTTTCACGCGTACGGTCTCGGCAACGGCCTCATGTTTCCCTTTCACGCCGGCGCAACCAGCATCTTGTATCCGGGCAAGCCGGCGGCGAAAGCGATTCTGGAGACAGCGCAGGCGCGCCGGCCGACGCTTTTCTTTTCGGTGCCCACGCTGTACGCCGCCATGTTGGAAGTGGCCGAAGGTCGCGACTACGACCTGAAATCGGTACGGCTCGCGGTCTCGGCGGCGGAGCCGCTGCCCGCCGATATCTTCCGCCGGTGGAAGCAGCGCTTCGGCGTCGAGATCCTGGACGGCATCGGATCCACGGAAGTCTTGCATATTTACCTTTCCGCGCGGGCCGGGCAAGTGCGGCCGGGAAGCACCGGTCAAGCCGTTCCCGGCTATGAACTGGCGGTGATCGACGATGCCGGGCAAACGGTGGCCCAGGGGGGAATCGGCGATTTGATCGTGGCCGGGCCGAGCACGGCACAGTGTTATTGGAATCGCCGGGAGTTGAGCGCCGAACGCATGCGCGGCCGCTGGTTCTTCACCGGAGATAAGTACAGCGTCGATCGCGATGGCTACTACTGGTACGCCGGCAGGTCCGATGACATGTTTCGGGTGTCCGGCCAATGGCTCTCTCCCATCGAAGTGGAGTGCGCGCTGATTGAGCACTCTTCGGTGCTGGAGGCCGCCGTGATCGCGTTCGAGGAGGAAACCGGGCTCCACACGCCGAAAGCATTCGTAGTGTTACGGCAAGGCTTTTCCGGCACTCCGGAATTGGCTCGGGAACTCCAGGATTTTGTGAAGCAGCGGATCACGCCCTACAAATACCCACGGCATATCGAATTTCTGCCGGAACTTCCGAAGACCGCGGCAGGAAAAGTGATGCGCTACAAATTGCGCGAGAGGAGCGGCCGTGCGGCGGTGTCGCGAGCATCCCATTAGCATTCACCGTCCTCCTCGCCGAAACCGAGCCGCGACCGTCAGGGAGCGTCTACGCTGGTGCCGCCGCCGTTTCGCGCCGCCTCAGTAGACTCACCGCGATCATGCTGAGTACCAGTTCGTCGTTTTGGTTTAAAGCCTCGAATCGCGACCGCATGATGCCGCGATCGGGCTTCGAGTTCGAACGCCGCGTATCCAAAATCGTGACGCGAATCCGTAACGTATCGCCGGGCCGCACCGGATTGGGCCAGCGCACTTCATCGACTCCCGGCGAGCCCAGGCTCGCTCCGTGAGGAAGGAAGTGATCGACCAATAAGCGCATCGCCAGTCCGACGGTATGCCAGCCGGAGGCGATCAGCCCGCCAAAATGGCTCTCCGCCGCCTTTACCGGGTCCACATGAAAATACTGCGGATCATAGCGCGTGGCGAACTCGATGATCTCCGCTTCACTCACCGTGAGGGTGCCGAACTCATACACCTGCCCCGGAATGTAATCTTCAAAGGCGCGCTGATTCGCCGGTACGACGAAGTGATTCACTGCCACTGGATGTACCTCGGCCGCGAGCTGAATTTGCTCAAAGGGATAAACATCGGATATTCGGATCAGACCTGCTGCCCGTAATTCGCTCAGCAGATCATAAAATTCTCCCACATCCAGACCGCAGGCCTCCAGGATCTCGGCGGGTACCGCGGTTCCCTCGGGCTTCGGGCGGATCGGGCCATGGTGGACCTGCTCGACGATAACTTCGAACAGTTTCCGGGCAGGGGCGGAAACCTGGGATAGCGCGTCAGACACTCAGTTGAACCGCACGTATTCGAATTCGATTGGCACGTTGTTGACGCCTCGTGCCGGCGGGGCGATCCAGTTGGCGAATTTGCCCGGCTCGACCACGCGCCCCATCAGCGAGCTGACGAACTCGTGATCTTGCTCGGAAGGGAGCCAGTCCGGGACGTGCCGTTCCCATTCCGCCTTCGAGAGGACGCGCCCCTCCGGAGTGATATAGTGCCCCGCGAAATTTCCGATCTTGCGATGGAAGCCGACGTGGGGCAGGGTGATGCGGAACGGAATGCCGAGTTTCTCCGGAATGCGGTTCCAGCGATCCACTCCGGCCCGAATCTCCCGTATATACGAGTCGCGCAATCGCGCATTGAGAGCCGTCAGCGCCGGCGCCTCGCGGGTCACGATCTCCCCATTTGCCAATTCCTGAACCGGGTAAGAAGCGCTGCCGAGCACGTGATCGTCGCCGATGTTAGCCTCCCCGTACCGGCCCTTCAAACCACCCGTATAGAAGCTCGCGGCATTCGAAGAAATCTCGGCGCCGAACAGGTCGAGCGTGACGCTGCAATGAAAGTTCACGAACCGCTGGAGGGTTTCCAGGTCGATCACGCCTTGCGCGCGAACTTGGGATGCCTCCGTCACATTGCGCTCGCGCATCACCTCACACGTGCGCTGCACAACGCGCGCCACTCCGGCTTCACCGATAAATAAATGATGAGCCTCCTCGGTGAGCATGAACTTCGTCGTGCGCGCCAACGGATCGAAGGCCGATTCCGCCAATGCCGCCAACTGGAACTTGCCATCGCGATCGGTAAAGAAAGCGAACATATAAAACGCCAGCCAGTGGCTGGTCTTTTCGTTGAAGGCAGTCAGAATGCGCGGCTTGTTGGGGTCTCCCGACCGCCTCTCCAGCAACGCTTCGGCTTCTTCGCGCCCGTCGCGCCCGAAATAGCGATGCAGCAGATAGACCATTGCCCACAGGTGCCGTCCTTCCTCGACATTCACCTGGAACAGACTCCGCAAATCGTAAAGCGAGGGGCACGTGGCGCCGAGGAATCTCTGCTGCTCCACCGAAGCCGGTTCTGTGTCGGCCTGGGTCACGATAATGCGGCGCAGCGCCGACCGGTATTCGCCGGGAACTTCCTGCCAGGCGGGCGCGCCCTTGTGGTCGCCGAAAGGAACCTTCCGATCTTCATCCCGCGGAGTTAAGAAAATGCCCCAACGGTACTCCGGCATCCGCACGTACGCGAAGTTCGCCCACCCGTCGCGATCCACGCTGACGGCGGTTCGGAGATAGACCTGCAAATCGGCCGTATTCGCCGGCCCGGCTTCGCCCCACCAATTCAAGAATGCCGGCTGCCAGCGTTCCAGCGCGCGCTGCAAATTCCGGTCGCTGGCCAGCCCGATGTTGTTAGGGATGCGCTGCGAGTAGTCGATGGGCTGCTGCGTTGCGTCCGCCATTTTCGTTACACACGCTCCCAATCAAATTTGGCTCGGTTACCGGTGCCATAGACCTTCAGCGCGCCCGCAGGTCCCACCGCGTTCGGGCGGATGAAAATCCAGTTCTGCCATGCTGAAAGGCGGCCGAAGATGCGTGACTCCATGCTCTCGTGCGCGCCGGAGCGGAGGTTGGCTTCCAATCCGGTAAGCGCGTCGGGAGAAAGCGCGACGCGGCTCTCGATGGCCAGCCGGACTTCGTCGTCCCAATCGAGCTCATCCGGCGTGAAGGTGACCAGACCCAATTCGGCAGCTTCCCGGGGACCGAGCGATTGGCCGATCCGCTCGTGTAATGCTCGACTACCGTGGAACCTCGCCTCCAAACGGGTAAGCCGATTGGAGGTTTCGAGTCCGCCGAAATTCATCCCGGACAGTGCCACTGCCGCCCGCGGGTCATCGAGCATGTAGACGCGGTCCGCCGCGAGTGCCAGTTCCAGTAAACTGCCCGCAAAACACGATTCCGGTTCGATGAGCGCATAGATAGACCGCGAGCTAACGTCGAGGCGCGCGAACGTGCGGCGCAACATCCCAATAACTTCGCGCACAAACCAGTTCTCCCGATGCTCGGACAAGACCGCATCGACCGCCAGGACCTTCTTGCAGTCACCCTCGGTCCGCAAAAGCCACAACCCGACTTCGAGTTGGTTGATGCGCAGCGACAGAATCGCATCGTCGAGTTCCCGCGCCATCTGCAACGGCCACCATCCGGCGCCCGCGGCCAAAATCTCTTCGATCGATGCCGGCCCGCTAGATTCCGGCGCTCGGACGGTTATCGTGGCCGTGCGGCGTTGCGGGTCGCAGGCTACATCGACATACCGATAGTGGTAGCCACTTTCATCCACGGTCCGCTCAATCGGGGTCAGTTCGATACCATGTGCATCCGCGGGCCGGTCACTCGATGCGGCAAGCGCCAGTGCGCTGCCCTTCACGTATCCATCAAACTCCTGCGGCTTCACCACTGCGTCCACGAGGCCCCATTCCTTGGCGCGCTGCCCCTGTGCGCCTTCCGGCGTGGTGCAAAATACGTCCGCCAGATCGCGGCGGACGCGTCGCTTGTCAGTAAGCCTCGTGAGGCCGCCGGTCCCCGGAAGCACACCGAGCATCGGAACCTCGGGCAGACTGACCGCGGACGAGCGGTCGTCGATCAAGACGATCTCGTCGCATGCCAATGCCAGTTCGTAGCCTCCGCCGGCCGTGGATCCATTGCAGGCGGCCAGGAATTTCAGTCCGGAGTGCGCGCTGGAATCTTCGATTCCGTTGCGCGTCTCGTTGGTGAACTTGCAGAAGTTCACTTTCCAGGCATGAGACGATTGCCCCAGCATGTAGATATTCGCGCCCGAGCAGAAGACGCGCGGCTTGGCGCTGGTCAGCACCACTGCGGCCACCTCCGGATGCTCGAAACGAATCCGTTGCAAAGCGTCGTGCAGTTCGATATCCACGCCCAGGTCGTAGGAGTTGAGCTTGAGCTTATAGCCGGGGAGTATGCCGCCATCTTCCTGGACATCGAGGGCCAGCGTAGCGATACGGCCATCGAAGGAAATCTTCCAGTGGCGGTAACGGGACGGCTCCGTCTGAAAGTCGATGAACTCGGAAGCCGCGGCGAGCACGCCCTAAGATAATGCGGCCTTCACGCTGAAGTCAACCGTTGGCATGCAATATATTGCAGATTTTCGGGCCGGCCAGTGGATTGATCCCGCCACGTTCATGCAGTATACTGCTCCGATGCGGATCGACTGTGTTTTGTGGGCAACTTCGATTTTGTTGGTGGCTGTAGCGTATGGACAACGCGGGGGGCCGCCTGTGCAGCCTCCTTTAGGCGTCACGCCGAAACCGGCGGTTGCCAATGCGAAGCCAGTGCGGACGTGCGAAAGTCTGGCGAGCGTCGCACTGCCGAACACCACGATCGAGTCGGCTGCTCTCGATCCCGCGAATCCTGGGATTTGCCGCGTCACCGCGGTCACGACTCACCCGCCGGCAGGCGACAAGGTGCGGATCTGGATCGGCATCCCGGCGGAGAACTGGAATGGCCGGTTCCTGGGTATCGGCGGGGGCGGATTTTCGGGCGGCAGCGCAGCGGGCGTGAATCAGCCCGTCGCGCTTGGCTACGCCTCCGGCTCGACCGATACCGGGCACGAAGGCGGCAGCGGGAGCTTCGCCCTGGATGCCAACGGGCGCCTGAACTGGCAACTCATCCGCGACAACGCTCATCTAGGGATCCACGACATGACCGTAACCGGCAAGGCGCTCACACAGGCCATGTACGGAGCGGCTCCGCGCTATTCCTACTTCAACGGCTGCTCGACTGGCGGCCGGCAGGGATTGATGGAGGCCCAGCGCTATCCCGAGGACTACAACGGTATCGTCTCGGGAGCGCCGGCCATCAACTGGACTCGCTTTCTGCCGCAAGAATTGTGGGGCGAGGTGCAAATGAATGCAGCGGGCAATCCCATCCCGGCGTGCAAATTGCAGGCGGCCACGGCCGCCGCGATTGCCGCCTGCGACGCAATCGACGGAGTGAAAGACGGCGTCATCGAAGATCCGCAGCGGTGCCATTACGACCCCAAGGCGCTCATCGGCACCTCCGCCGGCAACTGCGGCGACTTCACACAGGCCGATGTGGACCTGATCCGCAAGTTCTGGGAAGGCCCGCGGCGCGAGGACGGAACGTTTCTCTGGTACGGCCAAGCCCGCGGTGCCGACCTGAACGCCCTCTACGGCAGCCGCGGCAATCCGCTCAAGCCGCAAGCGTTCGGGATCTCGCTCGATTGGTTGCGCTACTTCCTTGCTCAAAATCCGCAGCTCGATTGGACCACTCTGACCCCCGCCGCTTACCAGCATTACTGGGATCAATCCATGGAAGAGTACGGAATTGTGATTGGGACGGATAACCCGGACTTGGCGGCTTTCCGCGACCACGGCGGCAAGGCGATTGTGTGGCACGGTTGGGCGGATCAGCTCATTGCGCCGGAAGGAACCATCGACTATTACAAGCGCGTGCAGCAGCAGATGGGCGGTCCCAAGAAGGCCGCCGAGTTCGCGCGGCTGTTCCTTGCGCCCGGCGTGATGCATTGCGCTGGAGGAGCCGGTCCGAATCCTTACGGCCAGTTGGACGCTCTGCGTGGCTGGGTCGAGGAAGGCAAAGCCCCGGAGACATTGACAGCCGCGCGCCGCGACCAGGTAGGCGCGATCACGCGTTCCCGGCCGCTTTGCCAGTATCCCCTCGTCGCCAAATACAAGGGAAGCGGGAGCACGGATGACGCGGCGAACTTCGCCTGCAGCACGGGCTTCTAAGCACCGCCCCGCGAAATCCGTTGCCGCCGATCCACTCGAGGCGCTCGGCGATTGCGTCCGGCAGGCGCGGGCGCGTCGCGGCATGACTCGTAAACAACTCGCCCGTGACTCCGGTATTTCCGAGCGCTACCTGGCACAGATCGAAGGCGGCCAGGGCAACATCTCGGTGCTGGTGCTACGCCATCTCGCGCGAGCGTTGAACCTCCCGGTGGATGTCTTGCTTTTCGAAGGCGCTGAACCGCCGGTGGAGCTGGTCCATACCTTCGAGTTTTTGCGCCGCCTTTCGCTCGATGACTTAAAGCTGGCTCGCCAACTATTGCTGGACCAGTTCGGCGGCATCGATCCGGCAGCCCGTCATCGGCGCATCGCCTTGGTCGGTCTGCGCGGCGCCGGCAAATCTACACTCGGCGCGGCTCTGGCGGAACGGCTCGAGATGCCCTTCCTGGAATTGGATCGCCTGATCGAGCACGAGAGCGGTCTAACTTTGGATTTGATTTTCGATTTTCACGGCCAGGCGGGATTCCGCCGGCTCGAGCGGCAGTGCCTGGAAAATGTGCTCCAGCGCGATCCTCGCTTCGTAATGGCCCCCGGCGGAAGCCTCGTATCCGAGCCGGGCACGTTTGAACGGCTGCTCGCCAGTTGCTTCACCGTCTGGGTGCGCGCCTCACCGGAAGAACACATGCAGCGAGTGATCGCGCAAGGCGACATGCGGCCGATGTCGAACAACCGCGATGCCATGGCAGACCTGAAGCGCATACTCAGCGAGCGCGAGGTGCTCTATAGCAAGGCGGATATTTCGATCGATACTTCGGGACAGACCCTCGAAGACACCGTCGAAAGCTTGATTCAGATGTTGCGGGAAACCCCGGTACGGGAGACGTTGACGCCGGTGGGCATATACCGGTGAGCGTCGTCCCCCAAGAGTATATTATCGATGGCCACCGTCTGGAAGCCCTGAAAATCGAGGGTCGCGACCCGAAGCTTCCGGCGATCATCATGCTGCACGAGGGCCTCGGGTCCATCGCTCACTGGAAGGACTTCCCTACCCTGCTGGCCGAGGCGACAGGTGCCTCGATCTTTCTCTACTCGCGATACGGACATGGCCTCTCGGATCCGTTGCGTGAAGCGCGCTCCGTTTCCTATATGCATCACGAGGCAGAGGCGGTGCTTCCAGAGATTCTCCGGCAGGCCGGCATCGAACGGCCCGTATTGCTGGGCCACAGCGACGGCGCATCGATCGCGATTCTCTACGCGGGAATGTTTCCCGATGCCCCGGCGGGACTGATCTTGGAGGCGCCCCACGTCTTTGTCGAGGAGATCACGGTAACCAATATCGCGCGGGCGCGGACGCACTATCAGGAAACGGACCTGCCTCAGAAACTAGCCAGGTATCACGCCGATGCGGATGCGCTGTTCTGGGGTTGGAACCGGATCTGGCTCGATCCAGCGTTTCGGAGCTGGAACATCGAGTCGTTTCTGCATGGAATCCGCTGCCCGGTCCTGGTGCTGCAAGGGGTCCAGGACGAGTATGGAACCATCCAGCAGGTCGAAGCCATTCAAGGCAGAATCCCTGCCGCAAAAGCGCAGGTCCTGGACCACTGCAAGCATGCGCCGCATCGCGACCGTCCCGAAGCAGTTCTCGCCGCCGTAGTGGAGTTCTTAGAGGGTACTAGGCCCCCGAGATAACCCAGCTACCCGGTGGGGCCCAACCGGCGTGGTACCTATATAGAATGGCAACCACGACTCCGGTATATCCCGGTAGCCGACTGGGAAACCGGATCCGGAGCCGCACGAAATCCAGGCGCAGCTCGGCAAGGTACTGGAGAGCCCCTAATTCCGGCAGTCGCGGCGACGTTCCGAGCTTCTCGAGTGGGCAGTGAAGCGCGCGCTCGCGGGTCAAACGGAGGTCGTGAAGGAATATCACATCGGAGTGGAGGTGTTCGGCAAACCCGATTCCTGGGACCCGCGCATCGATCCGATTGTGCGGGTGGAGTTCAACCGCCTGCGCCAAAAACTCCGGCAATACTACGAAGAGGCCGGCGCGGACGACGCAATAATCATTGAATTCCCGGCCCGCGGCTATGTGCCGGTGTTCACGTGGCGGGCCGCCTCCCGCAGCCGCCACGCCTTGCGGAGAAGGTTGAAGCTCCCGCATTGCCGGCGCCGCGGCGCCGGCGACGGCTCCTGACAGCTGCCCTTTTGCTGACGGCGGCCGCCGCTTTTTTACTCCTGCGAATGCGGCCGGTATACGCGCCCATTACCTCCGTTGCCGTCCTGCCTTTCGCGGATCTATTCCCCGGCGGCCAGTGAAGGCGAGGGCGTAGCGGGGAGACAGCCGAACCGCCGAAGCCGGGTTCCGGCGCGCCCTAGAATTGGCTCCCAGCAGCGGCAGTCATCAAATCTACGCCTTCGCTCTGATGACTCGCGGCCGCTTCGCAGAGGCCGGGCAACAATACCGTCAGGCTCTGCAACTGGATCTTCCCTCAATGGTCAAATCATTGTTGGTGTTGACGGTGGGCGCCATCCAGTTAATAGTTACGAAATCCGGACCGGTTGTGTTATGAATAACGCCCCCGGAATCGGCTTCGAATTCGTGCCCGCCATTGTTCGGATTCCAGCCCCAGGCGACTTCACTGACGTGGCAACAGATCCCGTTCGGGACATTGGAAGGGTCCGTAAGTTGTAGCTGTGCTCCCCACTCTTCCGATGTGAGGTCTCCGCCGGAACCGTCTACGGAGAAGAAAACGGGAATATTCGTGACCGTATTAGCCCCCGCTCCGGCCACGTTGAAGGTCAGGGTGTCTCAGAGGCGAGTGTCGGTCGAGTATTTCCGGAGTTGGCATTGCCCGACGTAGACGAGGTCGCGTGTAAGGATGCGTTGGACAGGTCCGCGGCCCAACTGCCGGAGGTGGTTACGGCAGACGGATTTTGATTGCCAACTGCCAGGATTTGTCCGGAGGCGGCCGTTAGGCCCGGAGTCAGCGTGGCAGAACCGCTCACGTTGCAGGGTCCCGGAGAATTGGGGTCCAGACCGTTAACACCGCCGTTCGCATTGGAAGGCTGGTTATATTGTGCGTCCCAGCCGCAACTGCCGGTTATACCTTGAATTCCGTACAGTACATCCGCCCGGGCTTCCCCTGCCAGGGCGGAAAGCAAGGCCGTCGAAGCAAAGACCAGGAACGCGGATACCCCGAGCAACGGGTAACCGGATGCCGAGCCAATCGATTTCTTTATGGAAAACATCAGAATCCCTCCGTGGATCTGCACCAGGATGGCCTGGGGAGACCCGCGCCGGGAAGTAACAAAAGGAACTTGTTACGTTACGCCCCTTTGTTTTCAACGGAGCAGCGCCTGTTGGCCTGCTCCGCCTGTCGTTAACCAGCCTAAAACAGCAGCTTCAAGGCAAACTGAATCTGCCGCGATGAAGTGGTGGTTGCGGTAATTTTGCCGAACGTGGGGTTGGGAGCACCGCCGCCGTTGGCCGTCTGGACGAAGGCGCTGGCGTTGGGCAGGGCGAAATTGGCGTGGTTCAGGATATTGAAGAACTCCGCGCGGAACTGGATCCGGACCTGCTCTTTGATGGGCGTTTCCTTCATCAGCGCGTAGTCTACGTCGGTCGTCCCGGGACCGGCCAGGAAGTCTCGTTGCAGGTTGCCGAGGGTGCCGGGGGCCGGCAGGGAGAAGCCCGACGGGTTGACCCACTGGTTCACGTTGCCTTGCTTGATTTGATCGGCCGGCTTGACCAGGTTGGGCCGCTCGCTCCCCGCAACCACGCCGCCGCTCTGGTCGAACCCGACCGTGACATTCCAGGGCGAGCCGCTCTGCGCCGTCACGCCGCCGCTCATCTGCCAGCCTTTGACCAGGATATTCTGCTTGAACGGCAGCGCGTACACGCCGCTCAACCGAAACACCTGCGGCCGGTCGAAGAGGCAGCGTCCGCGATCGTAGGAGCCGTTCAACGGATCCGACCATGGAATTCCGCCTTCCAATCCGTAGGTCCCGGAGGCATCGTCCATGCACTTCGACCAGGTATAGGAAAGCTGAGTTTGAACGCCGTGCGAGAAGCGCCGGTTCAAGCCAACCTGCAAGGAGTTGTAACTGGAATCGCCCACGGGCGCCTCGCTGCTCAACGCAGCGCCAGCCGGATTGAGCCGTGGATTGCTGACGATCCCGACCGCGGTAGCCCCTCTGGGAACTCCAAAAACTTGCACGCCATTGACGGTCGTAGGCAACACGGGATTGATATCGCGCGCCGCGTACAGGTGCAAGCCGCGCGAACCCACGTAACCCACAGTCAAAGTCGTGGCCTCGAAGAGCTCCCGCTGAATATTGAAATTCCATTGGTACATGTGGGGTGTGACGGTAGTGTGATAGTCCACTCCCACCAGTTGCGCCGGAGGCGGTAGCGCGCCGGGGAACGGATTGGGAAACGCCGGTAGAGGAACGAAAGCCAGAGCATACGGCGGATTGAAGTAATAGCCGGAGGCGTAGGAGCGCGCGCGAATCGGGTCGTAGAAGATTCCAAATCCCGCGCGGATGGCCGTTTTGTGATCGTTGAACGGATCGTACGCGAGTCCGATGCGTGGATCTATATTGTGCAGTGACGGATTGGAAGCGAAGACGTTGGGCACGCGCTGGAACGCCCCAAAGGGCGGATTGATGAGCGTGTTCAGCGGATGCACGTTCGTGGTGGGATTGGTGACGAACTCCCACCGCACGCCGGCATTCACCGTCAGCTTGGGAAGTACCTTCCACTCGTCCTGGATGTACAAGTCCAACTCCCTTTCGCGAAAGTCGCGATAGGAATCCGTGAGACCCGGCTCCGGCCCTTGGAAAAGGCTTGCGGACCCCTGCAAAAACGCGGCCAAACCGGGAAAGGTGTAGAAGCCGCCCCACCATCCTTGCTGCTGGAAATTGCTCTGTACCCGGTCCAGGGTTGCGCCAAAGCGGAGGCTGTGAGCGCCGTGCGTCCAGAAGACATCATCCGCCAGAGGAAACTTATTCTGCACTTCCAGCAGCGGGGCGAAGATGCTGGTGCCAATCGACGAGAGGCCGGTGATGTTTACTCCGCCATTCTGGCCGCGCGAAGGGAAGAAATCGAGCGCGGGAGTCTGGTCCGGATGCGCTTCCACGTCCGTCTCGCGGGTACGGGTGAAACTGAAGCGCAATAGGTTTACGGCGGTCGGTGAGATCACGCGCCGGTACTCGATGGTGGCGAACTGGTTACGCGTTGCGCCCACCTCCGGCCAGCGCGGAGGCAAGGGCGAACCGAGGAACGGCATGGTGATGTCGCCGGCGTCCCGCACATAGCGCACGAACAGCGAATCCTTAGCCGACATCGTGTAGTCCACCCGCGCCAGCAGGTAATTTTCGTTCCCGGTTTGGCTGTCGACCTCCGGGACCGACACGACGCCGGTCGGAGATGTTAAGGTAGTCGCCGGATAGAGATCCAAGATCGGCTTGACTGTGGGATTCACGCCAATGTTTTGTCCGTTCACAATTCCCAGGTGCGCGTTGGCATCGGGAATCAATCCGATGAAGGTCTGGCCCAAAGACTTGCGTAGTTCCTCGTCGTTCACGAAGAAAAACAACTTGTCTTTCTTGATCGGCCCGCCGAAACTGCCGCCGAACTGATTCTGCCGGAACGCCGGTTTCGTGCTGGGGTCGAAAAAGTTGCGCGCATCCACTGCGCTGTTGCGCAGAAACTCATAAGCCGAGCCATGGAAGCTGTTGGTGCCCGATTTACTGACGGCATTCACCACCGCCCCATTGCCGCCGAATTGGGCGCTGTAAGTATTGGTGAGAACCGAGAACTCGGAAATTGCCTCGATGCCAAGGGTGGTACCCATGACGCCTGACCCGGAACCATGGCTCCAGAAGCCCTGAATATTGGTGCTGTCCAAAAGATAGGCTTGGCCTTCGGACCGCGCGCCGGAAACGCTGAAGTTGTTCTCGGTGCCATACAGCAGGTTCGCCGCACCCTGGCCAATCTGAGATCCCGACGCAACTCCGGGCACTAACGCCACCAAGTCCGTAAAATTGCGCCCGTTCAGCGGCAGATCATTGATTTGCCTCTGTTCCACGTACGAGGACACGGCGGTCGAGACTGTATCCACGTTGGAAACGTCGGCCTGCACGGTGATCGTCTGCTGCGACTGTCCGAGAGTGAGCGAGAAATCGACCACAGCTTGTGCGCCGACCGTCAGCGTAATGCCGCGGCGCACGGTTGTGCGGAAGCCTTGGGCGGAAGCCTGCGCCTCATAATTGCCGATCGGAAGATCGGCGATGGTATAGCGGCCCTGCGCGTCGGTGGTCACCTGCTGCACCTGGCTGGTCGCTACGTTTTTCACCTGCACCGAAGCATTCGGAACCACCGCGCCCGCGGAATCCGTTACGGTGCCCAGGACCGTGGCATTGGTAGATCCCTGGCCATATATGCGATCGGAAAAGGAAAGCCCCAGACTGAGGAGCGCGACCGGCAACACGATGTGTACACGACTACGACGTTGTAGACCCATTACACTCACCACCTTAAAGTGAAACTTAAGAGGTCGGTCCCGATAAGTCAATGGTGGAACCGTGATATGAGGTATCAACCGAAATGATACTTGTGGCCGTCCGCTAAAGTTTAGACATTTCCCCTCCCCTCAGACAGTTGTTTTTGGTGGCGGGCTTTCAGCCGGCCGGCCGGATTTCCATCCGGGCAACCGGCCGTAGCCCGGCGGGGGCCGTCTTCCGAATCCCGGTATACTGCATTTGAATGAAGCACTTCTTGGTAATTCTGGCGCTCGCTCTCGCGCCTTTCGCCCCGATTCCCAACCTAACCGCGCAGCAGCCGCACGTGGTGGATGCAAAGGCGCTGAAGGCTGCGGGAACCTCGAGTGACCCGATGGCGGGCTCGTGGCTTACTTATGGCCTCACCCAGGCAGAGACCCGTTACAGCCCTCTAAAGCAGATCGATTCTTCAAATGTCGGCAAGCTCGGGCTGGCTTGGTCCTATGAGCTGGGTGCAGGCGGCGGCAACCAGGAAGGAACACCGCTGGTTTGGAACAACACGATCTACGGCATGACCACTTGGAGCGTAGTATTCGCGGCGGATGCCCGCACCGGCAAGCAGGTATGGCGGTACGATCCCGATGTCAACCAGGTAGAAATGCGCCGCCGTATGTGCTGCGGAGCTGTGAACCGCGGCATCGCCATCGCGAACGGAATGATCTTCGCGCCCGTCAATGACGGCCGCCTCGTAGCCCTCGATGTGCTCACCGGCAAGTTGAAATGGGAGGCCCGGGTTGCCGATCCGTCGGATTGGTACTCGCTGACCATGGCTCCACGGATCGCCGGCAACAAGGTGGTACTCGGCGTGGCGGGCGGCGATCATCCCATTCGGGGATTCATCGATGCTTACGAGATCGCCACCGGTAAGCGGGCCTGGCGCTTCTACACCGTGCCGGGCGATCCCTCCAAAGGATTCGAAGACGAAGCGCAAAGCGCCGCGGCTAAGACCTGGACGGGTGATTGGTGGAAGTGGGGCGGGGGCGGCTCCGTTTGGGACGGAATGGCCTTTGATCCCGAAACCAACCTGGTCTACGCCGGCACTGGCAACGCCGAGCCGTGGCCGGAAAGATTCCGCGGCGACAAGCACCTGGACAATCTCTACACGTGTTCCATCGTCGCCGTGGATGCGAGCACCGGCAAACTCAAGTGGTATTACCAAACCACCCCGGACGACACCTGGGATTTCGACTCGGTCGGGCAGTTGATGCTGGCCGATCTCAAAATCAACGGCCGCACCCGCAAGGTGATCATGCAGGCGCCCAAGAATGGCGTCTTTTACGTTCTGGACCGCGTGACGGGAGAGTTCATCTCGGCCGAACCGTTCGTGCAGGTGAACTGGTTGAAAGGGTTTGACGCCAAAGGCAAGGCTATCCTCAACCCGGACGCCTTCTACGACGACCAGAAGACCGTGCGGATTTACCCCGGTGGCGGCGGGGCGCACAACTGGGCGCCCATGTCTTACAATCCGGCAACCGGCCTGGTGTATTTGCCGGCTTCGTTTGGCAGCTACACATTTCGCGCGGCCGATGAGGTCCGGGAGGCGCCCGGCGGCCACCATGGCCTCGCATTCGGCCGAGGCGCGGCCGAGCCCGTGACCCCCGCTCCAATCTGGGGACCGGAACCGCCCAACGGGCGCAGTGGCGGTGCCTTAGAAGCGCGCGACCCGGTGACCCAGAAAATCGTATGGCAGAAGCCGGTCGGCGGCGCGGCTGGTGGCGGAACGCTCACCACGGCGGGCAACCTAGTGTTTCAAGTGCTCGGCAACGGCCACTTGCTGGCTTATACCGCCGATAAAGGCGACCAGCTTCTGGATATCGCCAGCAATCGAAACGGTGCAGGCCCCCCGATCACTTACTTGATTGACGGCAAGCAATACGTCGCCTTCATGGCCGGCGCCGGCCAGCCATCGCAAACCCAGCGCTCCACGGACGCGAAGGTGGATTATCCGCCAATGCTGTTCGTATTCGAAGTCGGAGGTACCGCCGAATTGCCGCCTGCGCCACCCCCCGGCCGAGGCCGCGCTGCCGCCCCTCCGCCGCCGCCCGCAACGCCCGAACCGCATAAATAGTGGCGCTGCGGCCTTGTCGCCGGTGCGATTCGCCGCCGCACGGTCCGCGCGCGCTAACAAGACCCCTAGGGATGGAGCTTGAACACCACTCCATTGTTCGCCGGGCCACCCCCGGCGGCCGTGCCGGAGATCCCCTGCCGAGTCCCCGATGATGTATCCATCTGCGCCGCTGAACGAATGCAGCACGGTGAGGTTCCCGGCTGGATCCAGTTTGTACACAACTCCGCGACCTGAAGCACCGCCAATTACAGTGGTGCCATACAGATTACCGGCCGCGTCCCGAAATACGCCTGCAATCGGATTCCCTCCGTCAGCCCCGGTGAAGCTGTGCAGGATCGTTAGATTGTTGGACCGGTCCAGCTTAAAGACCACCCCGTTGTTGAAAGCGCCGCCTGCGGCAGCTGTACCAAGAAGATTGCCTTGCGTATCGCCAGTAATGCCTCGCTGCGGGCGTGAACCGTGAATGGTTCCTCCACTGAAGCTGTGCAGCAGGGTCAATTGGGCGGTCGGGCTCAGTTTGAATACGGTACCCAGGTTGTAGCTTCCACCGGAAGTGGTTGTGCCGTACAGGTTGCCAGCCGCGTCGCGAACGACACCGCCGTTTGGGTTAGCTCCACCATTATTGGAGCAGCCCATGCAATTGAACCCCGTGAAGATATAAAGAGTAGTGAAGTTCCCGGACGCGTCGAGCTTGAATATCGTGCCATTACCAGACACTCCGCCGCCGGTTGCGGTGCCGTACAGGTTGCCCGCCGAATCCCACGTCAAGCCAGCGGTGGGGAACGCTCCGTCAGATCCGCTGGTGAAATTATGGAGCGTAGTCAAATTTCCGCTCAGGTCGAGTTTGAACAGCGTGCCAGCATTATTGGCGCCCCCCCAAAAGTCGTGCCATAGAGGTTGCCGGTGGAGTCTTTGGTCAAATGCCCGTTAGGGGCTGAACCGTCACTTGTGAACGCGTGGAGAAGCGTGTAGGTTTGCGCTGCCGCCGATCCAACGATCAGGAGTGCCCCGAGCATAACCGCTTGCGCCAGGGTCCCGGAAACCTTGCCTTGCCGCAATTTACGTTGCATTCTGTGCGATGATATACAACGTTAAAACTCCCAGGGGTCTCTTACTGGAGATTTTCGTATTGAGCTTGCCAGTACTTGCTGGCAAAGAGCCTGGCCGCTTTCAAGTGGCGTTACGCCTATTACTTCGCGGTCGCAAACTTCACGACGCCTTTGCCTCCGTCCGCTTCGCCGTCGAAAATGGTGAAGTAGCCGTTCATCAGCGGCAGTCCCAGGATCGCCAAGCCAGCCTGTCCTTCGGTGATTGCCGCGGCTGCGTACCCGGCCTTTTGTGTGTTGACTTGCCAATAATTCGAAGCCGGCACAGTGAGCGTGACGTCACCCGCGTCGCCTTCCAGGACAAACTTGATGTCCGGCCACTGGTCGAGGCTGAGATCACTCATCGCGATAAGGTCCTGCTTCACAATGGCCTGACTTAGCAGTTGCTGTTGCGCTGATGAGAATTTCGAGAGGATGGCCTTGAGCAATTGTGAGCTGAGGCTGAGGCTGTTGGTGCCGCTATCGATAATCGAGTTCGACGGCATGCCTTTGGGCCCTTGTATCCGCGCCACGATGGGGGACGTGCTACCCACGACGACTTCTTTAAGGTTCGTGCAGTACCACGCGTCCGACAGGACTTTGACCGATTGGAAACTCCCGGTATAGAGATCGGTGCTCTCTTCGCCACCGCCAACGATCATCCACCCCTGGTTTAGAGGATCGCTGGCATCCCCGCCGCCGACGTGAATGAAAGAGCGGCGTGTGTAAAACGAGATCTTATCCGAAGTCACTCCCGTCTGGGCTAGTTGAGTAAGGTACGGGACCAGATCGCCTCGCTTGCCGGTTCGCACTTGCGTGGACGTGTACTGGTTCTTCCACGTATCCTGGGGCATCTGGAAGGCATCATCGAGCGGCGCGTAGGCCAGTCCCAGGATGCCATCGGTTTGGCCAAACATATCCGATGAGGCTTGATACGCAATGGCTGCGTTGCCCGCGTTGAGCGTGGCGCTAGCGCTCCCGGTTCCGACCGTTAGCGTCGTTTTGATGACGGCGCCGGTCCAAGTGCTCCCATCGCCGTATGAGTCGGTTTGCGCGAAGTTCGTGGACTGATCGCCCGCAGGGAAGTCCGGCTGGTACTTGGAGCCATCCAGCGCAAGCGCGCTGCTGCCCGTGTCGAGAATGACATTCAATTGCTTCTTTGTGGGGCCGACGCAGATGACGCCGGTGTAGTCACCGCCCATATAGATATTCGTGATCGGAATGCGAACGATACCAGCCATAGACCTCTCCTAAGTGCGCGACGCGCAAAGTTGTGGACGGCAAATAAGTGAACTTTCGAAGTATTCCGTTTCACGCAAGGGCGAAAGAATTTCGTCCGCAGGCAACATTTGATAATCCGCCCGAAACGCGGTCTCCCCGCGACCACGCCAATTCTCATTCCCCACACATCGCGCGAAATCGACTCTTTGTTTTCAGGTATTTGCAAGCACGGCTCCGGAATTAGAGCGTCCGCGCCAGTTAACCTGGAATTGGAAGTAGTTCTGTGATTTCTTTGCCAACCACGGCGGCTGGCGATAATTATCGCCAGCCGCGCAAACGCCCGCTGCTGGTGTATGCCTTCGATCCCACACTCGGACGCAAGCTGAACAATTACATGACCGTGCGCGTCCCGTTCGAGCCCCTGCTGGCGGGCCCCATCGGCGAGCGCGTCGCCGTAATCGATTACGATTCCAGCAATCGCTGCTACTACGAGCCGGTAAACCTTGACCATCCTTCCGTCCTGATCTCCGGCGGCTTGGAGCCCAGTGAATCCGACCCGCGCTTCCACCAGCAGATGGTCTATGCGGTCGTATGCGAAACCATCCGGCGTTTCGAATTCGCGCTCGGACGCCCGGTGCGCTGGCGCGGCATCAGCGGGCCGCGCACCGCCGATCCACTGCGGAACAAGCTCCGCATCTTCCCGCATGCCTTCCAGGAGGCCAATGCTTTCTACGACCCAGCTCTGCGCGCGCTCTGTTTCGGATATTTCCAGGCGTCGCCCGATGATCCCGGCGACGATCTCCCCAGCCAGACCATCTTCACCTGCCTCTCGCACGACATCGTCGCCCACGAAACCACCCACGCCATCATCGATAGCCTTCGCCGCTATTTCACTTACTCCAACAACCTGGATACCCCGGCATTTCACGAGGCCTTTGCCGATATCGTCGCGCTGCTGCAGCACTTCAGCATGGAAGATGCCGTTCTCGACACTATCAACCGCACCGGCGGGTTGATTTATCGCCGCGAGATAGGTCCGGCCATCGCTCCCGCCCATGGCCAGCCGGCCATCACTCCCGAGCTCTCCGAGGACAATCCGCTCGTGGGTCTCGCGCGCCAGTTTGGCCAATCCCTGGGGATGCGTGCGGCGCTTCGCTCGGCCATTGGTACGCCGCCCAACACCCGCGAGCTCGACACGGCCACGGAACCTCATCAGCGCGGTTCCATTCTGGTTGCCGCCGTTTTCGATGCCTACTTCGCTATATATATCAAACGGACGCGCGACCTCATGCGCATCGCCCAGTCCGGCGCGCCGGCCGCTCCCGGCGCTGACCTACACCCCGATCTGGCGCGCCGCCTCGCCCGCCAGGCCTCCAAGCTCGCGGCCCAATTCCTGAATATCTGCATCCGTGCAATCGATTATTGCCCGCCAGTCGATATGACCTTTGGCGAGTTTCTACGCGCCGTCATAACCGCCGATGCCGACTCCCTACCTGACGACCCGCTGGGCTATCGCGGCGAAATCATCAAAGCCTTCCGCCTGCGCGGCATCATTCCCGAAGGAGTGGGTTCTTACTCGGAAGATGCGCTCCTCTGGGTCTCGCCCGAATCAGCCGCCGGTGCGTTGCCCCCCTGTACCGGCCTGCAATACGACATTGTAGAAACCCGCGATTCCACCCCCGAGCGCCGTGCCAGGCGCGATCATTCCAACGCCTCCCTTCTGACCCGCTACGCGAAAGCGAATGCTGCGGCGCTTGGCCTTGTCTACCGGCCTACCCGCTTGCCCAATATTCAGACGCATTCCTTCCATCCCATCCACCGAATTACGCCGGATGGCCGCCTCGTCGTCAACTTTGTCGTGGAATTCCTCCAGAAGAAGGACGAGCGGCTCGACCCGCCCCATCCGCAGTCCCCCGTTTTCGATTTCCGCGGCGGGTCAACCGTGATCTTCGACGATCGCGGCAACGTCCGCTATGCCATTGCCAAGCGTATCGATGATCGCCGGCGTCTGGACCTGCAGCGCGAGTTCCTCCTCGAATCTTGCTCCGATTTGGCATCGGCGCCACGCAAGGGCCGCCTGCGAAGCGAACCACTGAACTTCGCTGCCTTGCATCGAGGGTACTGACATGGCCGGCCTTCACCCTGACACCATTCGCGTCCGCATGTACCGCGTCGGCTTCGGCGATTGCTTCCTCATTTCGGTGCCCCAGGATTCGGGGCACGCCCATATCCTCGTCGACTGCGGCGTCCACGCCAAAGGCGACCCCGGCACTCTCCCTGCGGTGATCGCCGATATTTTGGAAGAGACACACCAGGAGTTGGCGCTCATCATTGCCACCCACGCGCACCAGGACCACATCTCCGGTTTTACCCGCTTTGAAGCGCAGTTCCGGAGTTGCCGTGTGGGTGAAATCTGGCTGCCCTGGATCGAGAATCCGGCCGACCCTTCAGCGGCTCGCTTGAAAACCAGGCGCCTCGCGCTCGTTAATCGCCTCCACCACCACTTCACTGCTGCTCGCATCTCCCCGGCGATGGCCTCCGTGCTGCTCAACCTCCGTGGCAATGAGGCCGCGCTGCGTCTTCTAAAGTCCGGTATGCGCGGCCGCGTCCGCTTTCTCGAAGCCACAGACAAACTGCCCGATGCCGCCGGCGTCCCGGGCCTTCACGCCCGCATCCTCGGGCCGCCGCGCGATCCCGAATTTCTCGCGCAGCTCGATCCTTCCCAAGGAGCACGTTTTCTGCGAGCCCATGGCACTCCCGCCGAACCGCGCCATCCGCTGCAACCTTTCGCAGAAAAATGGTTGTTCAAGCCTGCCGGCCTCCCCTTCCCTCCGCTGACCGAAAAGGAGCGCCAACTCCTTGAAGAAATGGCTAGCGATCCCGAAGCCTTGGCCTTCGCGCTCGATCGCGCCGTCAACAATACCAGTCTGGCCCTGCTGCTCTCGTACCGGGGCCGCCAGCTCCTGCTCACCGGTGACGCCCAGTATGGGAACTGGGAGCATTGGCTTCGGGAACCGGGAGCAGCCGCCCTTCTGGCGCAGGTCGATTTTTATAAAGTTGGGCATCATGGCAGCTCTAACGGAACCCCCCGCCGCGCTCTGCAGCAGATGCCGCGCCACGGTTTTGCCGCCATGGTCTCCACTCAAACCGTGCCTTGGCCCGGAATACCGATGCCCCCGCTCATGGACGCCCTGCGCACCCGCTCAGCCGGCGTGGTTCGGAGCGACTCCCTTCCGGCCAAAGGCTCCCTCCCCGCAGGCTTCTCGCGAGGAAAACTGTGGTTCGACTACGAACTCCCCTGCTGACCGCGCGATAATCTGGAATTTTGAAAACTATGCAGCTCCCAATTCTCGTGGGGCAGGCTTTCAGCCTGCCGGCCGGATTTCCATCCGGCCAACCGGCCGCAGGCCGGCTCTGCGTGCTGCGCCGAGGTCGAGTTCGTTTTGTCCAATTTCGCCATCCATTCGCCTTCAGATCAAGTTCGTTTATTCGATTTCGCCTCTGTTTCGCCTTTTGATCTATGACCATCCCTTTCACCAAAGCCCACGGAGCCAAAAACGATTTCCTGCTCACCTGGCAGCGCGACGCCCCTGAAACCGATCTTCCCGCCCTTGCCCGCGCGATCTGCGACCGCCACACCGGCGCCGGCGCCGATGGCTGGTTGCTGGTCACCCCGCCCGAAGGTCTCGAAGCCTATGGAGCCATTCATCTTTATAATTCCGATGGCAGCGTGGCCGAGATCTCCGGCAATGGCACCCGCTGCGCCGCCGCCTTCCTGATCCACCACGGCCATGCCGAGACGACCGTCCGCATCCGCACCGGCGCTGGCCTAAAAACCTTGCGCCTGCTCCGCCGGGTAGGTCTCTACTTCGATTTTGAAATGAACATGGGGAAGCCTGAAATTACTGCCCAGCGGTTCCAATTGCCGCTCTCCACAGGCCCGCGCGACGTCACTCTGCTCTCCGTGGGCAACCCCCAGTGCGCCGTCCCTGTGGAAAACTTCGATTTCGACTGGCGCAAGATGGGCGCCGAAATTGAATCCCACCCCCACTTCCCCAACCGCACCAACGTTTCCTTTATCGCCGCTGTAAATCTCCACACAATCGAGGTTCGTTTTTTCGAGCGCGGCGCGGGCGAGACCATGAGTTCGGGCACTGGATCCACGGGCGCCGCCGTCGCGGCCGTCGCCCGCGGCATGGCGGCCTCCCCTGTACGTGTGATCACCCCCGCCGGACCCATCGATCTGCGTCTGGAAGATGACGTATACCTCACCGGTCCCGCCGAGATCGTCGCCGAGGGTCGATTTTTCGTGTCAGAATGCCAGTGAATGTCCGAAGCGCAAACAGCCATAACGGTTACTTCGAAGGTGCTGGAAGAAAAGATCCGCTCACGCCGCGCCCGCGTGGGGATCGTCGGTTTGGGCTACGTCGGCCTGCCACTCGCCGTGGAATTCGCCAAAGCCGGGTTCTCCGTCACCGGCATTGATGTGAGCGACGCCAAAACGCAGCGCGTCAATGCAGGTGATTCCTACGTCGGCGATATTGGCAGCAGCACCCTCGGGCCCTTGGTAGAGTCCCGAAAGATCCACGCCACCACCGATTTTTCAGTCATCGAAGACCTTGACACTATCAACATCTGCGTCCCCACCCCTTTGCGCAAAACCAAAGATCCGGATATGAGCTACATCGTATCCGCGTGCGAGAAGATCGCCCAACACTTCCATGCCGGCATGCTCGTCATCCTGGAATCGACTACCTACCCCGGCACCACCGACGAACTGGTCCTGCCGATGCTGACCAAGTCGGGCCTGGAAGTCGGCCGCGATTTCTTCCTGTGCTTTTCCCCCGAGCGGGTCGATCCCGGTAACCCCAAATATCAGACCTCCAATATTCCTAAAGTCGTCGGCGGCTGCACACCCGCATGCACCGAAATGGGCCGTCTGTTCTATTCCCAAGCGCTGGAAACGGTCGTGCCCGTCAGTTCCACCTCTGTAGCAGAGATGGTCAAACTGCTCGAAAACACCTTCCGGATGATCAACATCGGCCTGGTGAACGAGATGGCCCTCATGTGCAGCCGCATGGGCATTAATGTCTGGGAAGTGATCGACGCCGCGGCTACCAAGCCCTTCGGATTCATGCCGTTCTACCCAGGTCCCGGCCTCGGAGGTCACTGCATCCCCATCGACCCCTTCTATCTCTCCTGGAAAACCAAACAGGCCGGCATCGAGGCCCGCTTTATCGACCTGGCGGGATACATCAACGGCCAGATGCCCCATTTCGTCGTCGAGAAGGTGCAGAATGCGCTAAACGATGCCGGCAAGCCTGTCAAAGGCTCGCGCATTCATGTCCTCGGCGTGGCGTACAAGCGCAATATAGACGATGTGCGGGAGTCTCCCGCGCTTGACCTGCTGCTTCTTCTGAAGCAGCGCGGCGGAATCATGAGCTACACCGACCCGTACGTGCCGGCGCTGCATCTGGATGGAATCGATCTCGTGTCCCAACCGGAAGAAGCCGCCGCTGCCGCCGATTGCGTCGTCATCGTCACCGACCACTCCGCGTTCGACTACCAACGCCTGGTCGCCCGCGCCCGCCTCATCGTCGATACCCGCAATGCCCTGAAAGGCAACCAATCACCGAACATCGTGCGGCTGTGAAGGATTTTATTGGGATGGCGGAGGCTGCTGCGCCTCCAACTTCCGAACTCGTGCGTTGAGTTCCTCGATGGCACGCTGCATTCCGGCAAGTGTGCCGTTCATTGCACCGTGCGAGCTCAAGATTTGGTCCACAGAGCGAGTGAACCCGGCGAGCCGCGCATCCAGACTGAGGATTACTGGGGACTGCACGTCAAAGCGCTGTTGCAAGATGTCGAAGCGACGTTCGAGCGACCCTATGCGGTTGGAAAGTTCTTCCCGGAGGTCTGTCAGGTTATGGGCAGTCACCTCCATGATCTGCCCGGCGCCAGTGGAGATTTCTTCGCGAATCAGCTTGCGAATTTGTTCCAGATCTTGGTCGGTCATTTTCGGAACCGCAGCTTGCTCTTATATGTTACCTCGCAGCTCGGGCGTGTTACTCCTCTTTCACATTAATCGTCCCCCGGCACGCCCGCGCCCCGCAGCGGCACCGCACGGGCTCCAGTTTGTCCGAAAACCGGTAATCTACCGTCAGTTCCTCGCCCGGCCGAATCACCCGCTTGCTCATGTACAAAATGTGGCCGCGCACGATCTTTGTGTACAGGTTCGGTTCGCAACTGTGGTTGATGATCTCTGCGCCGCTGCCGCCCACGGCTCCGTCGATCGTCCAGTAGTTGTCCAACGTGAACAGGTAGGTGATATTGCCCTGCCCGCGCCGCTTGGTCTCTTTCCGGCTGATTCGTTCCCCGGTGTACTCGATCACCTTCCGTCCCTTGGGAATCCGTTCTAGCGCATAAACTCCCCGCCGGTGAATCTTGGACTCCCGGATTATCATGCGATAACACGCGAAATGAGGATCGATCGAAGGAGATTTGACCAGGGCGGTTCCCATTTTTTCGCATTGTACCGGACCGTCGCATTCCCAGGCATCGCCCTGCGCACAATTCCATAAAAAAATCCAATCCCGTCAATAGAAACGTTCGCTTGGCTGGTTTCGCGGGCACATACGAAAATGAGGAGGTTAGATTTGCCCCGTCTGCAAACGGTTCCACGATGAAACCACTACTCAAGCTATCTCTACTCGCAACTGGTTTGCTGCCGGCCCTTTGGGCGCAGGCAAACCCCGATGTGCAAACCCGGCTCGCGGCCTTGGAAGCTGCCTCCAAATCAGCCCAGAGCGCGGGCGATAACGCCTGGATGTTGGTTTGTTCGGCCCTGGTGCTGATGATGACCGGTCCCGGCCTGGCGCTGTTTTATGGAGGTTTGGTCCGCAGAAAAAACGTCCTCTCCACCATGATGCACAGCTTCATATTGATGGCCGTGGTCACCGTGATCTGGGCTCTGGTCGGCTACAGCCTGGCGTTTGGCGGCGATGGCCCATTCCTCGGCGACCTCCGCTTTGCCTTCCTCAACAATGTCGGCAGCGCCCCCAACCCCGATTATGCCGGCACCATTCCCCAGCAGACGTTCATGATCTATCAGCTCATGTTCGCCATCATTACTCCGGCGCTGATTTCGGGGGCGTTCGCGGAACGTATGAAGTTCAGCGCCATGCTGCTCTTCATGACGCTCTGGAGTCTCATCGTCTACTTCCCGATGGCTCATATGGTCTGGGGAAAGGGCGGACTGCTCAGCGCGTCTTTGGGCGGCAAGATTCCCTGCTTCGATTTCGCCGGCGGCACCGTGGTGCATATCACTTCGGGGGTTTCCGCCTTGGTCTGCGCACTCTATTTGGGCAAACGCATCGGTCACCCGAGCGAGTCCATGAAGCCGCATAACCTCGTGATCAGTGTGATAGGCGCGTGCCTGCTCTGGGTCGGTTGGTTCGGGTTCAACGCGGGAAGCGCGTTGAACGCTTCCGGCCTCGCCAGCAGCGCCTTTGTCGCCACCCATTTCGGAGCCGCCGCGGCAGCCCTGGGTTGGATCATCGCTGAGTGGCTGAACAACGGGAAGCCCAGCATGTTGGGAGGAATCTCGGGCTGCGTCGCCGGGTTAGTCGCCATCACACCGGCATCCGGTTTTGTCCGCCCGTTTCCCGCTCTGGCCATTGGCTTCGCCGCCGGCATCGTCTGTTTCTTCATGGTGGCTAAGGTCAAGCAGCGCTTCGGCTATGACGACGCTTTGGACGCTTTCGGCGTGCACGGCATCGGCGGCACTTTAGGCGCGATCCTCACGGGCGTGTTCGCCACTCACGCCGTCAACGATGGATTCAAAGACAGTGCCGGCCATTTGCTGCCCCTCGGCTTGGTGGACGGCCATCCCTCGCAGATTGTCAACCAGGTGATCGGCGTCGCCATTGCGTGGGGGTTGGCAATCGTGGGTACGATCATCATTCTGAAAATCTGCGACGTGGTCCTGGGCGTCCGCGTCCGCAAAGAACAGGAGATTCAAGGGCTGGACGTCAGCCTGCATGGCGAAGAAGGCTATATTTTCGAGTCGTAACGGTTAGATGAAGCGATAGGATAATTCCATGAAGAAGATCGAAGCCATCATCCAGCCGTTCAAACTGGACGAAGTGAAAGAAGCTCTTAAAGGTATCGGGATCGATGGTATGACCATCAGTGAAGTCCGCGGCCATGGGCGCCAAAAGGGCCATAAAGAGGTTTACCGTGGGCAGGAGTACAACGTCGATCTGCTGCCGAAAGTGAAATTGGAAATGGTGGTCGCGGCGGCGCGCGCGGACGAGGTGATCAAAACCCTCGCTGGAGCGGCGCGCACCGGCAAAATCGGGGACGGCAAGATCTTCGTCTACGACGTCGCCGAGGCCATCCGTATTCGGAACGATGATCGTGGGGATTCCGCACTCTAGCACCGTTACAAACAACGTTCAGCAGGCATTTCTGGCTACCGGGGATTCGGTCAGGGCCTTGGCCGAACGCACCGCCCAGGTGGACCACCTGGTGACGAGCGCCGCCGCCGGCCTGCTCTTTTCCGTCATTCCTTCCGGCCTCGCGGTCCTCGCGGTGGGTGGTTACGGCCGCCGCCAGTTGTTTCCCTATTCCGATATCGACGTCCTCCTCCTTTTCGAATCCGAAAAATTGGCCCAGGACCGCAGAGAGGCTATTTCGGGGTTCCTCCAGCGCCTCTGGGATTCGGGCATGCGCGTCAGCCACTCCGTGCGGACTCCCGCCGAGTGCACCGAAGTACACGACCGCAACACCGAATTAAATATCAGCCTTCTCGACCAGCGCTTCCTGGCCGGAGACCGCACACTGTACGCCAAGCTGGTGGAAAAGCTGCCGCGCTTCATCACCGGTAACCGCGATGCCCTGATTCGGAATCTCGCGCAACTCACTCGTGAGCGCCACAGTAAGTACGCCAACACTTTTTACCACCTGGAACCCAATGTCAAAGAGACTCCCGGCGGCCTCCGCGATTACCAACTGTTGTGCTGGTTGACGCAGATGCGCGAAACCGAGGGCTCGCATTTGGGCGTGGCCGAGCCCGCGCCGGAACTGCAGCAGGCTTTCCATTTTCTGGCCCGCTTGCGCTGCTACCTGCATTGCCAGTCGGGGCGCGATAACAACGTGCTCTCCTACGAAGCGCAGGATGCCGCCGCCGAACAGTGGCAAATGGGCGATGCCGCTATCTGGATGCGCGAGTATTATCGCCACGCCCGCGCCATTTATCGCGCCGCCATTCGCCAGCTCGAGCTGAACGAGGCGCAATCCAGTTCGCTCTTTTCCCAGTTCCGCGATCGGCGCTCACGGTTGGCCAATGCCGATTTCAGCGTGCATCGTGAGCGCGTGCACTTCCGTTCGCCCCAGGCCCTGGAAGCCGAACCGGAACTCGTGCTGCGCTTCTTCGAATTCATCGCCCGCCATGGTATCCGGCCTTCCTTCGAGGCCGAGCAGCAGATCGAAGCCCGGCGACGCCGGCTGCGCACATTCTTCGTGGAGTCCCGGCCCATCTGGCCCCCGCTCAACAGCCTGCTCGCGCTGCCACACGCGCCGCTGGCCGCGCGTGCCATGCACGACACCGAAACCCTCACCGTGTTCTTCCCCGAACTGGAACATATTGAGTGCCTGGTAGTGCGCGACTTTTACCACCGCTACACCGTGGATGAACACACCCTCGTGGCGTTCGACAACCTGTGGAGCCTGCGAGGCGCTGAAGAACTGCCGCTCAAGCCCTATGGCGACCTGTTACGCGAAATGCAGCAGCCCGGCGTGCTCGTATTCGCCTTGCTCTTCCACGATTCCGGCAAGGGGGATCCCGCCGGCGGACACGTCGACGGATCGGTGCGCCTGGCGAGTTCCGCTATCAACCGCATCCAGATGCCTCCGCATGACCGCGATACGGTCCTCTTTCTCATCCGCAAACACCTGGAGCTCTCCAATGTCATGCAATCGCGCGATGTGTTCGATCCCCAGACTCTCCGCGAAGTGGCCCACCAGGTGGAAACTGTGGAGCGGCTCAAGGCCCTCACGTTGTTGACATACGCGGATATCAGCGCCGTCAACCCCAACGTGATGACGCCTTGGCGCGCCGAACAGTTGTGGCAGCTCTACCTGATGGTCTATAACGAGCTGACCCGCGAATTGGAAACCGAGCGCATCGAGATCGACCCCTCCGGCCCGCCCGAACGCCAGGAGTTCCTTCGCGGCTTCCCTACGCGCTATCTGCGCACGCATAGCGAAACGGAAATCGATGAGCACATGGCGCTCGAAGAAAAGAGCCGCAAGCGTGGGGTTGGCGTTGAAGTTCGCAAGCTCGACTCCGCTTACCAACTCACCCTGGTAACTACTAGCGATCGGCCCGGTTTGTTCGCTTCGGTTGCCGGGACCCTCTCCAGCTTTGGAATGAATATTCTCAAGGCGGAGGCATTCGCCAACCGGCGCGGCCTGATCCTCGACACCTTCACCTTCGCCGACCCGTCCCGCACCTTGGACCTGAACCCCACCGAAACCGATCGCCTGCGCGCCATGACCGAGCGCGTGATCGCCGGAAAGATGGACGTACGCGAACTGCTGCGCAACCGCCCCAAGCCCGTGCTGCCCAGCCGCAGCGCCCGTATCCCGGCGGGTGTCGCGTTCGATAGCGACGCCAGCGGCACGGCCACCCTGGTCGAGATTGTCGCGGAGGATCGGCCCGGCCTGCTCTACGATCTGGCCTCCACTTTCTCGTCAAACGGCTGCAACATCGAAGTGGTCCTGATCGACACCCAGGCCCATAAAGCCATCGACGTTTTCTACATCACTGCCGGCGGCCATAAGCTCGAACCGAACAAGCAGCGAGCCCTCGAAGAAGCCCTCCGCAAAGCCTGCGAGCCGTCCCCCTGAGCCCGCGGGCGGAACTGCAAAAATACACGGTCCGACCGCTCCCACGATGTGCGTACGTTTGGCCGTGAGTCATCCGTTCTCAGATCGTCTATGCTTGGCAAGAAGGAATTCGAGCAATGCGTTAGGCCGCCGGAAGGTGGTGCTCTTCAGCGCCTCGACCGATTGCACAAAATCGACCCACCCACGTTCGGCTGCAAGATCGAGCAATCCAAGCGTGCCGGTTACACGCAAACCCCTTGATCGAGCGACGCGAGCGCCGTCAGGTTCGTCGATTAGCAACATGTCGGCTCGAAGCTCTTCAGCGAGGGCAATAGCAGCAGCTTCGCCAGCGTCTAAGCCGGGCAGTTGCCCTAGGCTTCTCGTATCGTAGATCTCCAGCCAGGAAGGTGGTCCGGCGATCCACTCTCGAACGGCGGAAGGAGTAACGGAGTTCGAGAGCTCAACCTCGACGGCATGCCGCAGAGCCACTCTTTCGAACAAGCGGGTGAGGAGGTCAATTTGGCCGATCTGAATTAGATAATTGACTGGACCAGTATTCCGCGATCACCAATCGCATGCGCTATAGGCCCAGGTCATTAAGCGCTTGCCGTTCCTGCTCAAAATCTTCGAGGGTATAGCTTTGATAAATACCGTGGGACTTGAGAAAGCCGTCCAGTTCGACGCGGGCGAGTCCAAGCATCCTACGGAGTTCTACTTCAGTGATGCGACCAGCCCTGAGCGCCTCCAGTGCCACACTTTCCAGAGCCACTCGCGAGAGGTCACCGGCATTCGAGGCGATTTGGTGGGCAATGATATCGGGTATATCGAATGTCACTTCCATACCCCTACGCTACCGCGTTCTGATCGGAGATGCTAAAGGGCATGGGCCGGCCACTTGGAGCACCTTCCGCGAAGTAACACCAGGGCTACATTTTGATACTCTCAATTGTCCAAATAATTGACTACAATGTACTCATATCCGTGCTAATATCTGGATTAAAAGATACTTTATATGGCCTACGAGGTGTTTGCAAAGACCAATGTAAGGGTCGAGGAGCCGGCGCTCTCGCTAACTCCTGACGGCAGAATTGCCATCAATGCGGCAGCGGCAAGACTTTTGTCCCATGCCGGTATCAAACACGTCCTACTGCTCTGGGACAAGACAGCATACAGGGTCGCGCTCAAAAAGACGCCAAAGGGCGATAAGAATGCGTATCGCATTTCATTTGCGCCGGACCTCCACTACGGAAGCATCCGCGCGAAGACTTTTCTGTCTTACATCGGCTGGAAGTCGAAGCAGCGTCTGCTGATCCCTGCAAACTGGGATGAGAAGGAGGGGCTGCTCGAAATCGCGCTCCCCGCTGAGCATGTCGGTGCCCGAAAATCAGGCAAGGACGAGACCTAACCTAAGCCAAATACCGGAGAAGGAAAATATTACGCGGCGGAAACGATACTGTGCACAAGGCATCGAATACGAAGTAAAGTTCGGCAGAGATGGCAAGCCGACCGAGCGGCGCTGGAGCGTCGGCCCTATCCTGATAGTCGCACTTGTCGTGCGCCTCCTCGCCATAACTGGTCACGCGATACCAACGACCTTGCGGGGCTTATTCAGGTGACAGTATCTCTGAACGCGATACTGGTCAAAACCGCCTGGCTATGGCATGCTCTCCGGCTGGAGCAACTGCGAAGACCGCCTGTGGGACCGCGCGCGCGATGTGACCAGGGGAGCAGCGCGGATCGGATCAGGAGATTTGGCGAACGTGAGTGACGCAAAAAGGCCCTCATCGGAAAGTCAATGCATTGATAATCTGCCGAAGAACAGGGTTCCGCTGGATCGCGAGTCTTCTGAGTTTTTGAATCTGCTTGAAGCAATAGAGAAGAACGCAAACGATATGAAGAAGCCAATTTGTCCTCATGGACATGCGACCGAAACCGCTGAAACCCGCCGCCGGCAGAAGCTAAACTGAAGAATTAGCCCGTCCCCCGTCTTTTTCCGGGCGGGGTGCGTCTACACACCAGGAGCCAGAGATTTGATTTTTCGGGCGGTGGAAGATGCCGACCTGATCCGGCAGGCCCGCGCGCCCTCCGCGCGCGGCGCCATAGATGCGTTCAACCTCCTGGTCTCGCGATGGGAGAAGCGTGTCTACAATTACCTGCTCCGGATTACCGGCAACCGCGAAGACGCTCTGGACTTGACGCAGGACGTTTTTTTGAAAGCCTACCAGAACCTACGCAAGCTGGACGATCCGGCGCGGTTCGCGCCGTGGCTGTACCGGATTGCGCACAACGAAGCCTATTCCCTGTTCCGCAAGCGCCGGCCGGAAGTCGACGTGGCGGAACTGGAGCCGGAGAGCACCGACGACGGCATCACCGTGGGCGGTAGCTCCGTTTTCCCGCTGGAATTGAGCCTCGCAGTCGCCGGAGCGCTGGAACGGCTGTCGCCGGAGCAGCGCGAGGCGGTGGTTCTGAAGATTTACCAGGGCTTCAAATTCGAGGAAATGGCGGAGATTCTGGAGTGCCCGGTATCGACCGTGAAGTCCCGCCTGTACGCGGCGCTCGAACTGCTCAAAGCGCAACTGGCTCCCATCAAACGAGGTGTGTCATGAGTTGCTCGCCATTCGATTTGAGGGATTACTTCCTCAAAGAGTTGTCCGATCCGGAACGGCGGCAGGTGGAGTTGCACGTTAGAAGCTGCCCGCCATGCCGCGAGGAACTGGATCGTTTGCAGGTTACGGAAACCGCTCTCTTCGCGCTGCGGGAGGAAGAAATTCCGCAGCGGATCGCGTTTGTGTCGGATAAGATTTTCGAGCCGTCGCCGTGGCGGCGCGCGCTGGCCGGGTTCTGGAATTCGTCGGCGCGGCTGGCATTCGCCTCGGCGGCGATGCTTTCGATCGCGGTGGTAGTGTATTCGTTCAGCAGACCGGCTCCCGCTCCGGTCGTAGCGACGACAACGCCAGCACCCGCGGCGGTCTCCCCCGCGACGGTCCAGCAGCAGATTGAAGCTGCCGTGACGCAAGCTGTGGCTCAGAGCGAAGCGCGGCAAGCCCGGAAACTGGACGAACAGATCTCCCAGATGAAGCAGTTGGTGGCTTGGGCGGAAACGGACCGGGAGATATCCCTCCGCCGGCAAGCAAATTTACAGCGGGCCACCTATTTCTCGGCCCAGGCGGAGAACGGAGAACGAAAATGAAAATCGCAACCACCCTAATTCTGATGGCCCCGCTATGGGCGCAAATCCCAGTCCGGTCCGCCAATGTCGTGACCACCGGAGATAGGCAAAGTTCGGCGCAATCGCCGCTGCATGAGGTAGAAAAGCGCCTGGATGCCAAGTTGAGCATTATCGGCGGAGCGGATCCGGTGGATGTCGTGGGATACACGCGCGCCCTGTACTTGGAAGGCTATGGAACCGTATTAACGGCGGAAATGGACTTGGTCCGCACGCCGGTTCCCACCCCTTTCCACCAGACGATCAGCCCGGCCGAAAAGACAACCGTCCATCAGCATAAGGTAACCAACTTGGCGCAGCTCAAGAAGACCATGCAGGAAATGTGGCAGGATGCCGCCGCAAACCTCACGTCGCAGCCGGATAACGAGCAGGTCGTGCTCGCCGTGCGCCTGTTCTATCGGTCGTGGGAGGACATGACGGGCTTGCCCGAACAGATCGTGATGAAGGGAACGCGTAAGGGCGGCCTGGCAGGCGTGCAAACGGAAGAGAAGTAGTGGCGACGACCCCACAGACGAGCGCTGCCAGTACTCCCGTCATTCCGGGACGGCTCGGCCAGATTCTGATCCAGCGGCAGAAGATCGAGGCGGAAGACCTGGAACGCGCGTTGGAGTTGCAGCGCGAGCGCGGCGACAAGCTCGGCAAAATTCTCGTCGATATGGGGCTGATCGCGCAGCGCGACCTGCTGGCCGCGCTGTCGGATCAGCTTGGGGTGCCGTTGGTGACCGTGGAAGGCCCGCCGCCGGTAGCGCCGGAACTGGAAGGACTGTCCGAGCGTTTCCTCCGGCAGAACCGAACCTTTCCTCTGGCCCTGGCGGATTCCACGCTGACCATCGCCATGGCCGATCCCCTCGATTTCGAAACGATCGCGGCCGTGCGGGCGTTCTCCGGATTCGAGATCCAAACCGCGCTGGCAGCCGATCAGGAAATCATCGACGCCATCGATAAGCACTATGGCGAAAGCGAGCGCCAGACGCTGCTGGCCGAGGGTGAAGACGAGCAGGCTACCGCCGATCTCGAACACCTCCGCGATATGGCCAGCGAGGCGCCGGTCATTCGCCTGGTGAACGCCATGATCGCAGAAGCCATTGAGAAGCGCGCTAGCGATATTCACATCGAACCGTTCGAAAAGGAATTCCGGGTGCGCTACCGCGTGGATGGCGTGTTGTTTAATCAGGAGACTCCCCCGCGTGAATTAAAGGCGGCCATCATTTCGCGCCTGAAGCTGATGGCCAAGCTGAACATTGCGGAGCGGCGGCTCCCGCAAGATGGCCGCATCAAAATCAAGATCCTGGGCCGCGAAGTGGACCTGCGCGTCTCCACTCTGCCCACCCTCTATGGCGAAAGCGTCGTCATGCGCCTGCTCGATCGCTCGGCAGGCGATTTCTATGACCTCCAACGTTTGGGGTTCGACGAACACATGCTGGCGCGCATGGAACATTTCACCAGCCTGCCCCATGGCATCTTCCTGGTGACCGGACCTACCGGAAGCGGTAAATCCACGACTCTCTATTCGGCGCTGAAACGCATCAATCTGCCCGACAAGAAGATCATCACCATCGAAGACCCGGTGGAATACCAGATGGACGGCATCAACCAGATCCATGTGAATCCGCAGATCGGGCTCACGTTTGCGGCGGGCCTGCGGCATATCGTACGCCAGGACCCGGACGTGATTATGGTGGGCGAAATCCGCGACCGTGAGACGGCAGATATTGCAATCCGCGCGGCCCTCACCGGCCACCTGGTGTTTTCAACGTTGCATACCAACGACGCGCCGAGTGCCATCACGCGCCTGACCGATATGGGCGTGGAGAACTACCTGATTACCTCGTCGCTGGTCGCGGTGCTGGCGCAGCGGTTGGTGCGCGTGATCTGCAAGCATTGCAAACAGCCGGCAGGAACAGCCCTTTCGCCGGAAGGAGAGACTCTCGCCGTATTCCGGGGTGCAGGCTGCGAGCAGTGCAATGGCACCGGGTACACTTCGCGCGTCGGTATCTTCGAAATGATGGATTTGAACGACGAGATCCGCCAGCGCATCATGCGCAACGAAGACGCTTCGGTGCTGACCCAAGCGGCGCGGCGCAACGGCATGCGGAATCTCCGCGAAGACGGATGGAAGAAAATTCGCGAGGGGCTGACCACCGTGCAAGAAGTCATGCGCGTGACGCAGGAGTTCTAATGCGCTGCTTCGGTAGATTGTGGGGCAGGCCTTTCGGCCTGCCGCCGGCCTTCTGGCCGGAGCGCCGCGCGAAAGCGCGGCGGCAGCCCGGAACGGCTGCCCCAGAGGGGTTACGCTGATGGCTACCTTCTTCTTCCGAGCAGTTGCCTCGGATGGCCGCATGAGGTCCGGAAGCCTCGCAGGCGATAACGAAAAAATTATCACGCGGGAACTGCGCAAGCAGGGACTGACCCCGGTTTACGTCGGTACGGCGCCGAAGGGCTCATCTCTCAATCTCAAGCTGCCCTCATTCGGCAAGGGCAAACGCCGCGACGTTCTGTTCTTTACCCAGGAGCTTTCCACCCTGCTGAATGCCGGAGTGCCGCTGGACCGGGCCCTCTCGATCACCGGCGAACTCACTGAGCGGCCCGAGTTCCGCTTCATCGTCTTGGACGTCCTCCGCGTGCTCAAGGGGGGCCGCTCGCTGGCCGACAGCCTGGCGACCCATCCCGAATATTTCAGCGAATTGTATGTGAACATGATCCGCGCGGGCGAGGCCTCGGGCGCGTTGGCCATTATCTTCGAGCGCCTGGCGGAGTTCGAACGTTCGCGCGACGATCTGCGCAACTACATCATTTCGTCGATGATCTACCCGGCGCTGCTGGCGCTGGTGGGCTTGGGGTCGATCTTCATCCTGCTGAATTTCGTGGTGCCGCGCTTCGCCGCTCTGTTTTCCGATTCACGCATGAAGATACCGCTGCCCACGCAAATCATGTTGCTGGTGAGCGCCTTCGTGCAGAAGTATTGGTGGATCGCCGCCGGTGCGCTGGCGGGAGTGGCGATTCTATGGCGCATGTACACGCGGACACTGGCCGGCCGAATGTGGTGGGATGGCGCTCGCTTGAAAATCCCGCTGCTAGGCGATGCGCTCCGCAAGGCGGAAACGGCGCGGTTCGCGCGCGCTATGGCAACTCTGGTGGGAAATACCGTGCCGCTGGTGCAGTCCATTGGGATCGCCTCGGCCACCCTGCAAAACAAGCTGATCGCCAGCGCTATGACGGGTGTGGCGCAAGGTGTGAAGCGGGGTGAAGGCATCGCTGTGCCGCTGCGCAAAGCCGGTGTTTTTCCGCCTCTCGCTTCTCATCTGCTTACGGTTGGCGAGGAGACCGGCCGCCTGGACGCCATGTTTTCGCGCATGGCCGATATCTACGAAAATGACACGCGCGCGGCGATCAAGCAGTTCACTTCCGTGTTTGAGCCCATCGTCATCCTGGTGATGGGTATCATGGTGGGATCGCTGATCTTAAGCATTCTTCTGGCGATCACGAGCATCAACGACGTGGCGGTATAACCATGAACCGACGACGACAAAGACGCACCGGCGGCCAAGCCGGCATCACCCTCATCGAAATGTTGGTGGTGATGACCATCATCGCCCTGTTTGCGGCGTTGGTGGCGCCCAGCTATTTCAAACACAGCGACACGGCGCGCATCACCGCAGCGCGCGCCCAGATCCACAATTTCCAGAACGCGCTGGGGGCATACAAGCTGGATACCGGCACCTTCCCCACCACCGAGCAGGGCTTGCAAGCGCTGCGCGTGAAGCCGGCGGATGTCAACCAATGGGCTGGCCCGTACATGCCGCAGGATATTCCCAAGGATCCCTGGGGGCACGACTACCAATACAAATTTCCCGGCGATCACGGGGATGAGCCGGACATCATCAGTTTCGGCGCCGATGGCCAATCCGGCGGCGAAGGCTTGAATGCCGACATTGTCAGTTGGAAGAACCAATAGCGCTTCTATTTCGGTGACAGTCTACGAAACCCCTAAATTATTTGGGGACACTGTTGCCTGTCCCCGAAACGCAAATGCCTATGGAATCAACAAATCGATTTAGGGGTTATGTAGACTGTCCCCGAAACGGATTTGGGGATTTCGTAGACTGTCCCCGAAATAGGGGCGTTACTCTCATGGAGATGATGGTGGTGGTCACCATCATCGGTCTGATCGCGGGCATTTCCATGCCTTCTGTTTCGGCGGGGATCGATAGCGTGCGGCTGCGGTCGGCCACCGATTCGCTGGCGAGTTTCTTGAACGCCGCCGTTACGCGTGCCGAACGGCGCCAAGAGCCGGTCGAGCTGATCATTTCACCGAAAGAGAACCGGCTGGCACTCTACTCCACCGAGCCTGGGTTCGCGCGCGAGCTGAAGATGCCGGACGGCGTCACGATCGAGGCGGTTCTACCCCACGAGCCAGGCGAGGACGGTCCCCGGCGGCTGATCTTATTGCCGGGCGCTACGGTTCCGGCGATCGGCGTACAAGTTTCGAACCAACATGGGTCGCGGCGTGTGGTGCATCTCGATCCCATGACCGGCTTTCCGCACGTGGAAAGCGTCCAAACCAAGTGAGGCGCGCCCGCGGATTCACGCTGCTCGAAGTCATGGTCGCGACGGTCATTATGGCCGTCGCCGTTGTGGGTTTACTCTCCGCGATCTCCACAGCGCTCCGCAATGCCGCGCGGGTCACCGAATACGACCGGGCGGTTCAACTGGCGCGATTGCGCATGAATGAACTGCTGCTCGATCCGCGCCTGCCGCGCGACAGCATGATGGAAGGCGCGTTCGACCCCCAGGAAACGGGCGGAAGGAAGGCGGGCTGGAAGGCGCGTCTGATCAATTTCGAAATGCCGCCATTTCCTTCACCGGGTCAGACTTCACTCGACCGCCTCGAACTCCAAGTCTGGTGGGAATCCGGCGCGGGCCAGCGCACCTTAACCCTCGATGCCTACCGTACCCATGTTTTGAAGCCGGAAGATGTCGCGCCGGGAGCGACGCCATGAACCAGAAGGGCGTCACCCTCATCGAAGTGCTAATTGCAGTTACGCTGTTGAGCCTCCTCTCGGTTGGGATGTTCCTGGCCATGCGGGTCGGCCTGAACGCCTACACCAAGGCGGATACCAAGCTGATGGACAACCGCCGGGCCGCTGGTGCGCAACGCATTCTCGAAGAGGAACTGGAAGGCTTCATGCCCGTGATGGCGCTGTGCGGTGCGAGCCTGGGGCCGGCAGGACCGATGATCCGCACTCCCTTTTTCCAGGGCGAGCCGGACGTGCTACGCTTGGTCTCCACGTTTTCTCTGCAACAGGGGTGGCGGGGACAGCCGCAGGTCCTGGAAATGTTCGTGATTCCCGGCGAACCGAAGGGCGTGCGCCTGGTGGTAAATGAAAACCTCTACACCGGGCCGGTGGGCGCCGGCCGGTTTTGCACCGCCACGCGGCAATTTCTACCGGTGGAGGCGGGCCCGCAGTCGTTCGTGCTGGCCGATAAGCTCGCATTCTGCCGCTTCACCTACCTGATCCCATCGCGAAATCCCAATGACCCGCCGGTTTGGCAGCCGGAGTGGACGAACCCCCAAATCTGGCCGCTCGCGATTCGGGTGGAGATGGCCCCCCTCGAAACCGACCCGTCAGTCGTGCAGCCAATCACCGTAACAGCGCCGATTTATCTGCACCGCAACCCCGGAACCAATTATGGCGACCTCTGAAAGGGTTTTGGTGGGGCAGCCTTTCAGCCTGCCGAAGGCCGGAGATTCTGGTTCCGCCCTGCTCGCTGTCCTCTGGGTCTCCGCAGCGCTCGCCGCCATCGCCCTTTCTCTTTCCACGACCGTTTTAGGCGAAACCGATCGTGCCTCCACCGCGCTGGACGGCTTGCGAAGTTACTATCTGGCATCGGGCGGCATCCAGCGGGCCACCTACGAAATGTTTTGGTCCACGCGCCAGCAGCCTGAGAAACGGCTCATCCCGCAAGGCGCCAACCACGTCGATTACACGTTTCCCGCCGGGAACGTGCACGTGGAAATCCTTTCGGAAACCGGCAAGCTCAATGTGAACTCCGCAACTCCCGAGGAACTCTACCGCCTGTGCGCCGCCTTAGGAATGGATGCTGAACGCGCACGGGAGATCGCGCTGGCCATCGTCGACTGGCGCACCTTCGTCCCGCCCGAGCAGGGTGGGGCTTTGGACCAGTATTATCTTTCGCTCACGCCGTCTTTTCGGCCACGCCACGCGTCCTTGGAAGAGATCGAGGAATTATTGCTGGTGAAGGGGATCACTCCCGACATTTTCTACGGTACCTACGTGCCTTCCGAGGACACGAGCGGCCCTCGACTGTTACCGCGGCAGGGTTTAATCGATTGCCTTTCCGTATTCGGAGCTCGGGGGGTAGTGGACGCCAATAGCGCGCCGCCGGCCGTGCTGGCGGCCGTCGGGTTGCCCCCGGATGCAATTGCAGCGATTGTGGAACGCCGGCGCATCGCCCCCTTCACACAGCAGCAACTGAGCGAATTCCAGCAGGCTTACAGCATTCCGGGTATCCGCATCGGTGTCGCCGGAAATTCCACCATAACTTTGCGCGCTACCGCCCGCATACGTTTGCAGAACGGTCAGCTGTCCGAAATGCGCCGGACCGTAGGGGCGCAGATCAAGTACATGCAGGACGGCTCCGATGCGCCGGTGCACATCTTACGCTGGTACGACACCGCAGGGGGCAATTGAGCCGGGTCATGCCGCTCCCCGTTTCGCAGGACGTCCGCAAGCTGCTGGCATTCGGCTCCGGAATCGGTATCGAAATTGGCGCTGCCGATCTGGAAGTTGCCGTGACACGCGTACGGCCTTCACGCATACAAGTGCTTGGGCGGTGCACCATTCGCGACTACGCCACGCGCCCTGCAGCCGAGTGGGGTGCCGAATACGCGCGTTTTCTCAATGCGCTGGGAATGGGCCACCTGAGCGCGACCGTGCTGCTCCCGCGGCGCGAAGTGATCGTACGCCAGGTGATGTTGCCGGGCGTTTCGGGCAAAGATCGCGAAGCCGCCCTCCGCTTCCAACTCGAGACGCTGCACCCTTACGGCGAGCAAGCCATCTGCTGGGGTTGGTCATCGCTGGGGAACAACGCCGTGCTGGTAGGCATCACGCGGCAGGAGACAGTGGACCGGTACGTCCAGCTTTTCGCGGAAGGCGGCGTTGCCATTGCCAGTTTCACATTTTCGGCCGCGGCCGTACATGCCGCAATTCGTCTGAATGGCGCCGGGTTAGCCGAGCACCCGGATGGTTTTCTCGCCTTGAGCCAAACCTCTGTCGGCACCGTGGAGGCGTACGGCGAGAGCCCGGCGCGCCCCGTGTTTTCGGCCGAGTTCTCCCTGGGCCTGGAGCGTGCCGCCGCGCTCGCCTTGGCCGAACTTCGGCTGCCACCGGAGACGCCGCCCCAAACTCTCGATCAGGTGTTGCCGCAGCCGAATGCCAACCCCATCGAAAACGATTTATCCCGCAACGCACTACCATACGCCACGGCGCTGGCGGGGGCTTGTCCCCGACTCGCGCCGTCGGTGAATGTGCTGCCGCCGGAACACCGGCGCTCCAGTTCGCGATCGCTGTTTCTACCGACCATCGCACTGGCAATCCTTTTGGCTGCCGCACTGGCTGCCACGGCAGCCTATTCGCGCATTGCCAACCGGCGCTATCTACAGAGTCTACAGGCGGAGATTTCCCGCCTGGAACCGCAGGCCCGCCGGGCCGCGGCGCTCGATCAAGAGATCAATAACACGCGGGCGCGGGCGCGCCTGCTCGACCAATACCGCGGCCTGACACAGGCAGATCTGGACGCGTTGCGTGAAATCACCAAGATCCTGGAACCGCCCGCCTGGACCAATTCCATCAATTTAACCCGCGAACAGGCCCGCATTTCAGGTGAAGCCCCGCAGGCGGCGCCCTTGCTGCGGGCCCTGGATGCTTCGCCCCTGTTTGAGAATTCGGAGTTCATGACCGGGATCGGCAGGGGAAACGGAACCGAAACCTTCCAGATCCGCACCAGCCGGGAGAAGCATCCATGACGGTCACGATGGGAACGCTGGACCGCCGGGCAATGGGGCTGCTCTCGCTTGTGGCCGTGCTGGGCGTGGCGGTGGTGATTCGCTCGCGGCTGTCGGACGATACCGGAACGGTGGTGGTCGCCTCAACCGACTCGATTCCCGCGGCCGAGCAGCGCCTCGATCGCTTGCGCCAGTTGGCCGCCACATTGCCGGGTAAGCAGGCAGTCCTGAAACAGGCCCAAGTCGAGTTGGCCACCCGCGAGGCCGGCATTCTGCAGGCCGATACCGCGGCGCAGGCCGGCGCGCAACTGCTCGACCTGATCCGCACGACCGCCATGGCCAATGGAATCGATGCGCGCGGCGCCCAGGAAGTGAACCGCGTGAAACCGCTGGCTAACGATTATGGAGAAGTTTCGGTGACAGTGACGTTCAATTGCGCCATCGAACAGCTTGTCAACTTCCTCGCCGCCATCGCCAATGAGCCACAGATTCTGGCGACCAACGAGATTAATATTTCCGGCGGAAGCGATAAAAACAAAACCGTAGCGGTGCAGTTGAGCCTTTCCGGCGTCGTGCCGAAAAGACTGGTGCCCGATAAGAAAGGAACGGCGCTGTTTTGAAGCGGAAACTTTGGCTGCTCAATTTGGTGCTGCTGGCGCTTCTGGTCTATACCGGGCGGCAATGGAGGCAATCCGCGCAAGCGGCCCGCGCGCGTGAAGCCGCGGAGTTGAACCGCAAGGTGAAGCCGGCGCCTCCGCCGCCCTTCACACCGCTGCCCGCACCGGCTGCGGTGACTCCGGCGGGATATGCCGATATCGCCCAGCAGATGCTCTTCGATCGATCTCGGAACCCCAACGTAGTGATTGAAACGCCTAAGCCGCCACCCCCCAAACCGATGCCGGCGCTGCCCGTCTATCACGGCCAGATGAATCTCGGGGACGGTCCCGTGGCCATCTTCAGCGTGACCGCCAGCAGCGCCCACCAAGCGGTCCATCCAGGCGAGGAGATCGGCCCATTCAAGCTCTTAGCCGTCAATGCAGATGAGGTGGATTTCGAATGGGACGGCAAGAAGGTCAGCAAGAAAGTAGACGAGCTGACGGAGCGCAAAGTCGAGCCGGAGCAGCAAGCCGCGGCTCCGGTGGTGCGCACCGAGGCGCCGCCTCCGCCAGCGGCGGCCGCGCCGGCCACGCCCGGGCCGGGCGCCGATAACGGCGCGGGCGGCAAAATTTGCAATGCCAACGACCCCACGCCCGCGGGTGCCGTGGTGGATGGATTCCGCAAGATCGTAGCGCCTACCCCGTTCGGCAATATCTGCCGGTGGGATCCCGTCGGACGTTAAATCAAACATGAGGACACTGCAAGGGATGACTCGTTCTGACAAGTGTGGGGCCGGCCTTTCCGGGCCGGCGCGGGCCTTCTGGGCCGCGCAGCGCTGTGTATCGTTCGCGCTCGCCGCGTTCTTTCTTAGTGCTGCCCTCGCACAACAGCCGCCTCCGCCCGCTCCGGCCCCCGCCCCACAGCAACCGGCGCCCGCGGCGCCGCAGCAAGCGGCGCCTCCGACTCAGCCGCCCCAATTGGCCGCCAACGGCGGCTTCCTCATTCCCAATGCGTCGCTCACCGAAATGATCGACATTCTCGCCAAGCGGCTGAAGATCAATTACATCCTCGATCCCCGCGTTAAAGGCACGGTTACCATCTACACGTATGGCGAAATCAAGCCCGTGGACGAGATGCAAATCCTGCAGACCATTCTGCGCATCAACGGCGCCACCATGGTCAAGGTGGGGGATCTCTATCGCATCGTTCCCATCGCCCAAGCCTCTCAGCTCCCTGTGGACCCGACCTCCGATGTCGACCCCAAGACGATGCCCGATGACGAGCGGATGATGCTGAACCTGGTGTTTCTGAAATACGCCACCGCTGCCGAACTGGATAAACTCATCACGCCATTCTTGGGAGAGGGCGGCAAAAGCACCGTTTATGAGCCGGCCAATCTGCTCATCATTCAGGACAACAGCCGCAGCATGAAGCGCACCATGGAACTGGTGGCGATCTTCGATAGCGATACCTTCGCCGGCCAGAGGGTAAAACTCTTCAGTGTAGAGAACAGCCGGCCCTCCGACGTCATCAAAGACCTCGACACCGTGTTCAAAGCCTACTCGCTTTCGGACAAAGCCGGCGCGGTCCGGTTCATTCCAATCGACCGCATTAACACCATCATCGCCGTGGCTCCGAACCCGGGCGTATTTCCGCAGGTAGAAGACTGGATCAAGAAACTGGATATCCCTGTGAAACTCGCCGCGGGGGGATTGACGAACTATGTGTACCGCCTGAAATATGGCCGCGCGGAGACCGTGGCCATGGCGATTATGGCCCTATATACCGGGAACATCGGCGCTCTGGTTTCAATGGCGCAAATGGCGAACTCCAGCATGATCATGAGCGGGATGGGGAATAATGGCGCGATGGGAGGCGGAGGATTCGGCGGAGTTGGCTATAACCCCGGTTATGGAGGCGGGTACGGCGCCATGGGATATGGAGGCGGCGGGGGATACCCGGGTATGGGATATGGTAGTCCGTACGGTTTCGGAGGCGCCACGCCTTATGGCGCTTATCCGGCAGCCGCGGCGGCCGCACCTGCCGGAACGGCGGCTCCTGCTGCCGCGGCGGGGGCTCCTGGCACGAACCTTACAGGCAGCTACCTGGGATCCGCCGGTTTCGGCTTGGGGGGCCTGCCTCCCGGTATGCCGCATATCGTGCCGAATCCCTTCGACAACACTCTCATCATCCAGTGCACCCCCGAGGAATACGAGCAGATTACCAACCTGCTGCGGCAAATTGATATTCCGCCGCGCCAGGTCCTGATCGAGGCCAAGATCTACGAGGTGGATTTGACGGCCGATCTGGCTGGCGGTGTGGAGGCATACCTGCAAAAGGCGGGATCCAGCGCGGCGACCGGCGTCGGCACGCCGCTTCCAGGCGCCCCCGCTCCCTCACGGACGCTGGCAGCCATTAGCAGCGCCGGGGGTCTCGGCCTCACCACTGGTGCCTTGGTCCTAAAGAGTCATGAACTGCTGGCGGCTCTCACCGCGTCGGATAGCAAAACGCGAGGCCGTATCATCCAATCGCCTAGCATCATCGCCACCGACAGCGTGCCGGCCACTATGAACGTGGGCAGCCAAGTTCCCACTCTGTCCTCTCAGGCCGTAGCCGGTGGCGTCCAGCAAGGCGGAAATTCCGTTTTCGCCAATACCATTTCCACCGTAACCACCGGTGTGACGCTCTCTATCACTTGTCACGTAAATTCCAGCGGCATCGTGACCATGCAGATCAATCAGCAGGTCAGCTCACCGGTTCCGCCGCCGGCCAATGCGACGATTCAATCGCCTTCGTTTAGCAACCGCTCGGTCGCCACGCAAATGACCGTGCGCGACGGGGACACGGTTGCCATCGGCGGCATCATCAGCGAATCCCATACTGATAGCTCCAATGGCGTCCCGTTCCTGCACCGCATCCCTGTGTTGGGCGCCGCATTTGGCGCCAAGGACGTGCACACCGACCGGACCGAGTTGATTATCTTCCTCACGCCGCGCGTCATTTACGACACCATCCAACTGGATGACGCCACTGAAGAGATCAAGAGCAATCTGAAACGCGTCAGCAAAATGATTAAGGACGAGTAACCCCGAAAGTTACCGGCCCACCATGTGGGCATCGTCCTTTTCATTGTCCTGGCAGTAGTAATCCAGCAGGTCGCTGTCCGGGAAGAGGTGCTGGTTCAGTGTGACCGTCCAGGGTTTCGTGTATGCCTTGGCGTCGTCTACCGTCACCTGGACCTCCAGCCGCCCGTAGTTCACGCGCCGCAGCCGCTCGGTCACTTTGGCGGCATTCGTCATCGGGCTGCCTTTCCGGTCGAGCCAGATCCCGTCCCGGTACCCGGTGCTCTCTACAACGAGCGTGTCACCCTGCCACTTACCAACGGAATACCCGTTAAACGACGGCTCCGGATCATTCGGCAGCGGCCGCCCATCCATAAAGATCTGCCGGAAAGTCACGTCGCGTTCCGAAAGGATCACCACTTCGCCTGGAAGCTGCAGAATCTTTCGGGGCGGAGGATATGTCCAGAGCCGGATGGCGCCTGCCGGCCGGCACCGCGCGACCGGGTCATCCCGGCCGATCGTCGCCGAGCGCTGCTTCACCAGGTCGGCCGCCCACGGCTGATACGGCAAACCACCCGGAACCTGCGCGCCCAGGTCGCCGAATTCCGGCGCTCCCGGATAATCGCCACAGCCTTCCGGCCCGCATCCCGGCGTGTCCAGTTGCCAGACACCGGATAGATCCGGTTTGCCGGCCAGCCGCGGAGCCGGCGCCGAGAGATTGATTTTCCCATCCGGCAGACGGGGCGCGCCCGGCGTCGGGTAATTCAGCCATTGCCCATGCAGCGTGGCAGCCGCCCCGCTCAAAAGCCAAAGGATTATTTGCCGACCAGGTGCTCCAGATCCTTGTTGTTTTCGGTGCAAATGTACTCCAGCAGTTCGGTATCCGGCTGCAGTTGCAGCGGCAAGGTTACGGACCACGGCTTGGTGTAAGCTTTCGGATCGTCGATCGTGATGAAGATCTCCGCGTGGCCGAAATCCTTTCGCCGGAACCGCTCGGTGACGTGCATTGCCTGCGTGCCCGGATGCCCGCCGTTGTCGAGCCAGCTATTTTCGACGAAGCCCGAAGTCTCCACCACCAGCGAGTCGCCATCCCAATGCCCCACCGAATATCCCAACCAATTCGGATTCGGATCTTTGGGAGCCTGCCTTCCGTCCACGAAAATCTGGCGGTAGCTGTGGACGGCCTCGTACAGAATTACGACTTCATCGTCGGTGTAGATGATTTTGAATGGATACGGCACGGCATCCGAGCGCGGGACGCCGCCAGGCACGCACCATCCCGTGGGGTCGTCCTTGCTCTGCGTCTCCTGGCGATGTTCGTAGAGCGTCTTGGCCCAGGGCTGAAATGGAATCGCGTCGGGCTTCAGATCCTTAGCAATGTTGCCAACATAGGTTCCGGGCCCCGGCATCCAGATGCCCCGCAGGTCCGGCCTGCCGTCCGGCATTTTGGGAGCCGGCGCCGTGAGGTTGGGCTTCCCGTCAGGGGTCCGCGGAATTCCTTTGCTCGGATACTTGATCCACTGCGCGTGCGCGGGCAAGGCCGCCGCCGAACAAGCCAGCACCACAGCCACGTGAAAGGATGCTCTCCTCATACGAATTCCGGGCCTCGCAATCACCGGAATTATACACCCGGTCGCGCTCTCGCTGTCGCCGAACGCCCTGAGTTGCCTCTAAAATCAGGCGTTAGCTCTTCATGCTCCGTTGCCACAGCGCGCAAAGGGCGGTGTTGTAGAGCGCCAGCGCGGTCGTGATTTGTCCCAGATGGTTGTCGTGAGTGGAAAGGTAAGCAGCCCTTTCCGCCACATCCTCGTGCAGGTTTCCGTCGGTGGAGCAGTCGATCACCACGGCGCCGGGTTTCACGTCCCGGATCAAGTCCTCTTCGCACTGAGCCGGAAACGCGGTCACAATAATGTCCGCGATAGCGAGGCAAGCGCTCCGGTCCTCCGCTCTGGTTTGCGGGTGAACCATTATGGCGGTGGCTCCGATCCGCATCAGCATGCTTTGCAAGGGAATGCCGATCCGCGGGGAACTGTTGAAGAGCACGGCCACGGGACCTTTCTTCTGGGGGTCGCGCGGAAACAGGTTCTTGATCTCCTGGTGCTGATTGAGCAGCGTCAGCACCGCTTTGGCCGTACAGGGGACCACGCCTTCATACTTCTCCTCTTCATCCACAGTCTTGATGTTGAGCAACATGCGGCCGGTATTTTCAACCGTCAGGCCTTCGATATCCTTTTCGGGCCGCACACGCCGCAGAAAATAATCTTCGGTTCTGCCAAACGGTGTGGGAAAGAAGATGAAGGTGCCGTAGATCTTGTCGTGCACCTGCGCACCCATCAGGAGCAGTTCGAGAGCGTCGGCGCTCTGCGCTTCCTCCACGCGGAAGTCCAGGCCGTGCTGGCGGAATTTCTTGCCCATGTAGCTGGCGTATCTGCGGCAGCCACGGTCCAGTTCGGTATTGGGTAACCGCGGCTGGAAGGCCGCCACCCGGATGTCCCCGCGGTCCAGGCCCGTTCTCTCGACTTGCGCCAGCTTACGCTCGGCTTGCGTAAACACGTCATCGGCCGCAGCCAGGCAGTCCAGCCGCTTCTTCGCGGGAACCGACCGCGTCCACCGCATATCCGGCACAAACGACGATCTCGCCGGCGCTTCCTCTTGGAGAATGCTCATGGTCCGATTATCGCAAGCAGCACTCAATTGTCCGTGGCCAGACCCCAGTAAAAGATCCGATGGGGTGCGGCGGTGACTTTCTGATTGTGGGTGACGCCCGGCGGCACGAAGAAGAAATCCCCGGGGCCGACATCGTAAGTGGCGTCACCGATGCGATAGCTCGCTGTTCCCTCAAGAACGAAGTAGATTTCGAACATGGTTCGATGGCTGTGGAGTTCGGTTTCGATGCACTCCGGGAAAGTGGCAACGGCAACCTGGGTAACATTGGGAAGCAAACCTTCGCGCAGCAGCACCTGCTTAGGATTGCCGTGGCGCGTGGGCTCGGGGGCGCAATCGCTGAGATGGATCACCATTCTCCTAGCGTAAATCAAGCGCTCTGAATGCGAGCCCTATCATAGGAGAATGGCTCCCGGCGATCCCCGCGTGGAACACGTAACCGATACTGCGCTGCTGGTGGCTGCGGTGCGGGCGATGGAGACTTCCCGTCCGGACGGTCTGGTGCGCGACCCATTGGCGGCGCGGCTGGCGGGGGAACGGGGCATGGCGTTCGCGCGAAAGATGCCCGGCATGGAATGGATGTGCATCGGGCTGGGATTGCGCTACCGGTTCATGGACGGGTTACTGACGGACGCGCTTGCCGCGCATGAAATCGCCACGGCCCTCCTGCTGGGAGCGGGCCTGGACACACGGCCGTGGCGCTTGCCGCTGCCGCCCCAGTTCCGGTGGATCGAGGTGGATTTTCAGGCGATCCTGGATTTTAAGGCTGCCGCGCTCGCATCTGAAAAACCGTCGTGCCGGGTGGAACGGGTGGTCGCGGACCTCAACGATGCCGCCCAGCGGCAAGCGGTGTGGTCGGCGGCGGCCGGCGCTCCGGCTTTGATGATTACAGAGGGGCTCCTCATGTATTTGCCCCCTGAGACAGTGGGGGCCCTGGCGGCCGAGGCCGCTGCCGCCGGTGTTCGCTATTGGCTGCTGGATGTCTCTTCGCGCCAACTCATGAGCCAGGCGCGCGGCGACTGCCAGGATGTGGAGAGCCTCCGTCCCAAGGATCATCTGAAGGGGGCCGAAATACTGGAATTGGCAAAACAGCACGGTTGGGAGAAACTGGCCCAGCACACTTACACGCGCGACGGCTGGAATACCGCCACGGAACGCATCCGGAGTCTGCCGCGGGGTGAGGCCTGGAAAGACGAGCGCGGGACTGCGGCAGGGGATCCGAGCGGGGTTTATCTGTTTGGAAGATCCGACAAGCCGGGAGGTGTGTCCTACTTCAAATAGGCGCGGACGGCCTGCACGAGGTCATCGGCTGCGCGCTTTTGCTCGTTGTTTGCGCTGCCATTCGGGGCCAGAATATGGAAACGGATGTGACCCTCGATTACTTCGGCCATTCAGGCGTCCATCGCGCCGCGGCATGCCGCGATGTTGTGCAGGATCTCCGAACACTCAGCAACTTCCTGGTCGAGAGCCTTCTCGATTGCAGCGACCTGGCCCATGATGCGCCGGACGCGGTTGAGGAGTTTCTTCTTCTCCTCCAAGGTGTGGGACATACCATCAGTGTTACAGAAAAATTCCCGAAAAAAGTCTTGCCAAGGATACCCCGGGCTGCATGTGGAATTGGGGGAGGAGCTTTTGACTCACCGGGCCAGAACCTGACATTTCCCGGAATTCGAGAACCAAAGCCATACTGGTGACATATGCCCATACTCGAATTCCTACTCCGGCTGGGTGTGGCATTGTGCCTGGGTGCGGCGGTAGGCCTGGAGCGGCAGTGGCGGCAGCGCATGGCGGGCACGCGCACTACGGCCTTGGTGGCGGCGGGCGCGGCGGCATTTGTCATGTGTGCTTACATGGTGCGCGACACTTCCCGCAGCGAGGCGCAGATCGTTGCCTACGTGGTCTCCGGCGTCGGCTTCCTGGGAGCGGGCGTGATCTTCAAAGATGGCGGCGGAGTGCGCGGGTTGAATACGGCTGCGACCATCTGGTGCTCGGCGGCGATCGGAGCCATTTGTGGCTTGGGCAATCCGCTGCACGCGCTGATCCTCGCAGTTGGAGTGCTCGCCGCCAATATCGTGCTGCGGCCGCTGGCGTACCGGCTGTACCCCGCCCAAACCGCCAGCGAAGAGCAGGAAGTTACCTACACGCTCGATGTGATCTGCCAGCCACAGGATGAGTCTCACATGCGCGCGCTCCTGGTGCAGGCGATGTCATCGAGTCGCCTGGCGCTGAATGCCCTGCGAAGCGAGGATATCGAGGGCACCACTAAGATGAAGATTACGGCGCGGGTCCGCGGGCTTGGCCGGCAGGATACCGCCTTGGAGCAGGCGGTCGTAAGGCTCTCTCTGGAAGCGGGAGTGAGTTCGGTTAGTTGGGCGGTTTATAGCGAGGTTCTGGAGTAGGCGCGGCCTTATTGTGAGGGTCGCCCGCCGTTGCGCTCGAGTTTCTGTATACGCTCTTCGAGTTGGCGGATGCGTTCGTCGCGTTCGAAAAACTGGCGATCGATGCGCTCGGCCCACTGATTCATTCGGTTCACCCAGCGGGAACCGGTTTGCAGCAGGGCACCGTGGCGGTCGAGGCGTGTTTGCTGTGTTTCCGTGGAGGCTTCGAGGCGGGCGAAGCCGGCCCGCATCTCGGTACGAATGCCTTCCATCTCCGTGGAAAGCCCTTCCAGGAGCCGGACAACTTGATCCTGAAAGTTGGAAATGCCTAACTCATCTTATCGCGCCGCACTGACCCCGGGACGCCGAAACGAAAGCCGGCTTCCGAGCGACTGCTCCGCTCCGAAGCCGGTCTGAGCCAATAATCAGCAGATCCTCAGAACACAAACCGTCCGACGATCTGACCGGTGCGCGGGCTGGTCCCGGCGCCGCCCACCGTGTTCACAAACCCGTAACCGGCGGTCAACTGTCCGAAGGAATTGCGCGTAACCGCCTGCTGCGGATTGCCGGACGAGGGCGCCGACAGGAACACGCGGTTGAACATGTTATAGAACTCCGCGCGGATCGTGAAATTCGTCCGCTCCGTGAAGCGGAAGGTGCGCCCCAGGCTGACCGATTCGGCCGGCTGGCGCTGCCAGCGATAGTTATCGTAGTACGCGGCGGCCGTTCCGAATTGGCCCGCCGGCGCGTCGGCCCATGCCCCCGGATTCAAGACCGAAGTGACCGTCGGGTCGAAGCAGTGGCAGTTGGGATCGACATTCAATAGCGGCTGGCCTTGCACCCGGTTCTGGAACGTGGAGCCACCACCCCAGATGGCCGGGTTATTGGAGGGGCCTCGATCCAATTGCGAGAGCAGTTGGTTATTGGACCGGGCGGTCGCGATCAAACCGCCGCTCTGATAACGGAGAACGGTGCCGAGCACCCAATCCCGGGCCAGCCAGGAGAACGCTTTCACCGCCCCCGAATCGCCCTTCAGCTTCTGGGTCGTGTAATTCGCCGAAATGACCAGCAGGAACGGGCGGTCGAATCCCGACAGATACTTGTTCTGCGCGTAGTTGTAGACGTCGTTGATCGGCGTTCCAAATCCCCCGGTGCCGGCGCCCGTGGGCGTGAGATATGAGGTATCGGAGTTGACGCCCAAAGCCAGCTCCTTCTGCCAGGTAAACGCGCCTTGCACATCCAAACCATGCGAGTAGCGCTTGGTGACCTTCATCTGCAGCGAGTCATACCAGGTGTCGCCGAGTGGCGGCCCAAGGAATGGCGGAACACCGGAGCTCCACTGCGGGAACGGGCGAATCGCCTGCTGCAGAGTCTGATTGGCGGGGAAGCCGGGGTAGACGTTGTTCGGATTCGCCAAGTAGGGGAACCGGGCGAGCACCGCCGGGTTGTTGATCGGCAGACCCAGCAGGTTCCGATCCGCCGCGCTGGTAATGTCTAGACCGAAATACTGCTTCAAATACTGCGGCGTCATCGCATTGTACGACTGAGCGTCGAGCACCGGCGCGGTCCACCACACACCGCGGTTGCCCACATAAGTTGCCTCCACCACCAGGTTGTTGGCTAGCTGCCGCTGCAGCCCGATACTCCACTGGAGAATGCGCGGCGGCCGGCCGTCATGCGGATCGATATAGATAAACGGCGACTGCGGCAGCGTGGCGCCGTTAAACGGAATGGGGTAGTGCGGGCTGAAGTCCGGCCAAATAATCGGGGCGTTCCCAGACGGATTGCCGGGGGCGAACGGATTCCCGCCTTGCAGCGGTGCTATGCCCGTGTAAGTGCCCGGCGCGGCGTTAAACGTATAAAAATCGGGAACGCTATACGAGAGAAATGCGTTGTTGGGAGCTGACGAATAGGAGAGGCCGCCTCCCACGCGCAGCACCGTCTTTTCGCTCAATTGATACGCCGCTCCTATCCGCGGTCCGAAGGCATAGGGATAGTTGTGGTTGAACGAACAACCGCAGGTCGCTTCGTAAATCACATTGCCGAGGCGCCCGCCGGCCAAGGGGTTCGGAGTGGTGAAAGAGCCGCTCTGCATGCGTCCGTGCTCTTCTCGCAGCAGCGTCACATAGTCGTAGCGCAGGCCGTAATCGAGGGTCAGCCGCCGCGTCACCTTCCAGGAATCCTGTGCGTAGAAGCCGAGTGAGTGATTGCCGATGCGTGAATCGGTGACTTGAGAGATCGTCAAGCTATTGGGCGAGCCAATCAGGAAGCTGGCATACGGGAACCCAGTCGTGGCGAAGGTGGCCTTCTGAAATTCCCATGGGTCGCCGGTCTGGTTCGCTCCAAAACCGTATTGCCCATTGGCGCGAGTGTAATTGAGCTGTGGGAAGCCCTCAATGATCGCCTCTGCGCCGAATTTGAAGGTGTGGTTGCCCTTGACCCAAGTCATGCTGGCATTGGCCGTAGGTTTCACATCCTTCAGCCACGCCACGCTAAATCCATTGCCCAAGGGGAGAGTGGTGCCACCCGCGAAAATATTGCTCAGCCCGCCGAAATTGGGGAACTGGTTGATGTAGAAGGGCGCGAAGCTCGCTCCGAGCTGCTTCTGATCGTAAGCGGGCGCCACGGCCGGCTGGGCCGTGTAGAAGAGGCCGATTCCTACATGCAGCAGCAGCGTCGGCCGCACCGTCTGATCGAAATTGATCCGGCCTGTATTGTTCACCGTGTCGGTCGGCTCCGGAGGCGACCACGGAAACTGGCTGGGTGCGAAACCATTGTTGTTCGGCGCCAGTGTGTGGGTCTGCTGCCAGTATCCGGAGATCTTCATTGTCGAGCTTAATGATTGATCGATCTTCACCGAGGGAATCGTGGTGTGCCGGAAATTGCTGTAGGCCGGTACGGCGTAGTTGTTAACGAGCTGGTTGGCGTTCGGCCCCAGAGGCAGCGGAATCATGCTCTGAACTTTCAGCGCCACCGGATCCATCTGCGACACCGGAATCTGCTGATTGGGATAGGGGGTGCGGACCGGAGTGCCGTCGGGTCCCAGTCGGGTGGAGTTCGGATCGAAGATCTCGTTCTGGAAAAGTGCTTGGCCGGCGGAATCGGTCAAACCCAGTGGACCCAATTGCGCCGCGCTGAAATTGCCATTGCGGAACGCCGGCGTAGGCACGGTCTGAATACCGTTGCGCACAATCTGGGTTTCGCGGAACTGCTCAAAGTTGAAAAAGAAGAAGGTCTTGTCGCGCCCGTTATAAACTTTCGGGATGTAAACCGGCCCGCCCAGCGTGAAACCGTAATCGTTACGGCGGACCGTGTTCCGGATGTGGCCGCCGGACCCGTTCGTGGTGAACGGAAGGCCCGCGTTCAACGCTTCATTGTCAAAGTAATCGTACCCGCTGCCATGGAGCTGGTTGCTCCCGGACCGCATCGTGTAGTTGAAGTAGCCGCCGCCAGCCTGCCCGTATTCGGCTGCATAGTTGCTCGTCTGAATCGCCACTTCCTGAATGGCGTCTACGCTTCCCTGGACGTTCTGGTTAATTTGGCGCCACAACCCGTTGGTGGCATCCTGGCCCTCAATGCGGATGGCTTGTGAGCTGGAGGGCATGCCGTTAATCCGCAGCGTATTTTCGCCGGCGAATTGCGCCCCCGGCAGCAGCGTCACCACTTGCAGCGGGTTGCGCACGTTGCCCAGCGCGCCCGGCGCTCCCAGTGTCAGCAGCGGAAGCTGATCGACGCGGTTGTAATCGATGTTATGGCTCAGCTCGCCGCTTTCCGTCTTCAGGAGCGGCGCTTCCGCCTGAATCGTAATCGATTCGGTAGACGCGCCCACTTCTAACGCGGCGTCCACGCGCACCGTCCCCGCTGCTTCTACCGCGATTCCCGGCCGAACGTATTTCTTGAACCCTGCGGCGCTGACCGTAATTTCATAAGTCCCAACCGGCAACTGCCCCAGCGTATAGTTGCCTGTGTTGGATGTAGCCGCCGGATAGACTGTGCCAGTAGCGCTGTTCTTCGCTTCCACCGAAGCCCCGGCAACCACTGCACCCGCTGGATCGGATACTGTCCCCGTAATGGTCCCGCGATCGGACTGTGCAAACAGCGATAGCGAGGCGACGAATAAACTACTCGCCAGCAAGATAGAACGCATCAAACTCACCCCTCCTTTTTAAAAGGACTCTTTACCCTAAAGCTCCGCCGATGATCACCCGGACAGGCGGAAATCGTAGCGAGTATATAAGAAGGGCCTGGAGCCGTCAAGCCGGAAAACGTTAAATACTCAGGTGTTGGCGGCCCAAGGTACGGGACTTCCTAGACCGGAGTTCCATTATTTCCGAGCGGCGGCCGCCAGCGAGCGGTTTGCCTCATTGCCCGAACGGCCCTTGCCTCGGCTGCTTCGGTTTCGGCGGCGCACCCGCAAATGTCAGAGTCACGTCGACGGTGTGGTCCGCGTCATTCACTTTGATTTGCGACTTGGTGTCGCCCAGGTTGTCGAACAGGCCTTCCTCGCGGATCCGATTGAGATAGATTTGCGGGTAATCGGCATTGAACGGCTTGCCTTCCTTTTCACCCCAGATCCGCCGCATTTCGGCCTCCGCATCCAGGTCCAGCCCGACGATCGTGAGTTTTCCCATCAGGAACTGCGGTCCGGGTTCGAGATGCACCGCCACATCCACCGTTTTCGCCGCATCGTCGATCGCTCGCTGGCTCGTGACCCTCGCCTCCATGTATCCGGCGTGCAGCAGCGCTTTCCGAATGTTCTCAAGCCCTTCGTTCACGCGGTCGAAGTTGGCCACGTCCCCTGTCTGGAATTTGCCCGCCTTGATTAGCTCGTCCGGATTGACCGGAGTGGATCCCTCGATGCGAACCTTGCCCAGCGTGTAGCTCTCGCCCTCATCCACAGTGACGAAGACGTGGAGCCCTTGCACGTCCGTGACCGGCTCGGTGCGGATTTTCGGGAACGCCATGCGCACCCGGCCGCGCGCATCGTACACGGGGCGGACGGCGGTGTTCAGCAATTCGCGAAAATGCTCTTCGCTGTAGGGAGCGCCGATGGCCACCCCGGAAATGGCGTCGCGCAAAACGTTCTGCGGAACCGCCTGGTTGCCTTCGAACGTTACCTGGGCAACGGCAGGCAGGTTCCGCGCGGGCCGGAAGACAATTTCGAACTGATCTTCCCCCTTCGGGTTCAGCCGCGCGGCCACCTTTTCCGTGGAGCCTTTTGTGGCCAGGTACTCCTGAATCCACTTCACGTAGCGGTCGAGCACCGGCTGCGTGGGCGGCACCTTAGCCGTCGAAAATAGCGGATCCCTGGCATGCAGCATGGTTTCCAGATCCGCGGCGGGAACGCCTAGCTCCTCGAAGCGCGCCGGGTAGGCGGCTTCTACTTCCGTCACCTGGAATGCGGCCACGATGCCTTCCTTATTAGGCGCGGGATCGTACTTGTATCCCACCATTTCAAAGAAGCCGCTGGCCACCAACCGGTCGCGCGCTGCGTCGAACTCTTCCTTGCCGGCCACCTGGCCGATTTTTAAACCCGCTGCAGCCAGGATCTGCGCGGTCGAATAATGATGGTTGCCTTCCACCGCGAGGCTAACGATGGGCCACCGCGTCGCGGCTGGCGCGGGCGCTTCGGACTTCTTTTGGGCTGCCGGCGCGGGCCGCGCTGGACGGCTCTGCCCGAATCCAAATCCCGTTTCCAGCATCAAAAGAAGAAACAACCACTTCATAGTTTTATGTTAGACGCATTGCGCGGCGCAGCGAGATACCGAGCCGCGACCGCGAGGGAGCCGTGCTTTTAAAAGACGCCCCGCATAGCGGAAAGGAACTGCCATGTCCCTTCGTCCCATCAAACGAGTCAGCACCTCCAAACCCACCCTGGAAGGCGCCGGAGTGCATCTGCGCCGGGCCTTCGGCTTCGGGCCCTCCAACGATTTCGACCCATTTCTGCTTCTCGACGACTTCCGCAACGACGTTCCGGCCGAGTATCTCGCCGGGTTTCCCTGGCATCCGCACCGCGGAATCGAAACCATCACGTACGTGCTTGCCGGAACCGTGGACCACGGCGATAGCATGGGGAACCGCGGCACCATCGCCGCGGGCGACGTGCAGTGGATGACCGCCGGCAGCGGGATTATCCATCAGGAGATGCCCAAAGGCGATACCGCCGGGCGGATGCACGGCTTTCAATTGTGGGCCAACCTCCCCTCGTCCCTCAAAATGACCGCGCCGCGCTATCAAGAGGTGAAGGCGGGCGAAATCCCGCTCGTGAAGGATGACGATGGCGCCGAAGTGCGCATCGTCTGCGGGAATTTTTGGGGCAAGAAAGGCCCTGTGGAAGGCGTCGCCGCCGATCCCATGTACCTGGACGTGAGCGTGCCTGCCGGCCAGACCAAGACGCTGCCGGTGGAAACCACCCGCCACGCCTTCGCCTACGTCTTTGACGGCAGCGGCAAGTTCGCCAATGCGTCCGACCCGCAATCGGTGCGCACGGATGCGATCGGCACAACAGCGCCGGTGGAGAACCGTTCCCTTGTCTTGTTCGATCGCGGCGATGAGCTGATGGTGAAAGCCGGCGAAAACGGCATCCGCTTCCTGCTGGTCTCCGGCCAACCTTTAGAAGAGCCGGTCGCTTGGCACGGCCCCATCGTCATGAACACCCAGCAAGAGTTGCAAGAGGCTTTTTCGGAATTGCGATCCGGCACCTTCTTAAAGTAAGGAGCAAGTGGGGCAGGCGTTTCCGCAGGCCGCTGCCGTTTGGAAACTAGTCTGCGATTTTCGGGGGCGGTCCCTTCCGGACCGCCGCCGGCTCCCTAGAATCGGCGCGACGAACCGTCGACCACAAAACCCGCGCAACTAGTCTCCTGTAACGCCGTGTATCAGCCAATTACATCCCCCTTTTCCTCCAAAACGCGGCGCTCGCCGCGTTTTTTCATTTTGAAAGG